>RRZT011007056.1_pt1 | contig 54714 bp, 53 predicted proteins | sample 2165551 | NCBI WGS metagenome assembly RRZT01 (sample SAMN10456910, study PRJNA506462) | wastewater metagenome | biome: wastewater; feature: sludge; material: wastewater sludge; isolation source: wastewater sludge with Escherichia coli K12::gfp cells carrying plasmid... | place: USA: Moscow, Idaho... | reverse complement strand
GCCACGGGTGTCTGTTCCTCGTCGACGATGACGAGCCCGCCGGTCGCCTCGGCTCGCGCCGCGTCGGCCTCGCCGAGGGCGATGCGCACCGATACCGGCTCGGTCGAGTTGTCGCCGGGTCGGTCGACACCCGGGTCGGCCGGCGGTGGCACCGGTCCGCCGAGCAGCTGGCCGCGGTCGAGCACGCCCAGGCGCACGAGTTCCAGGTCGCGCAACACCGGAGGTGGTGCGGCATACCGAGGAACACCCTCGTGCGTGGTCATCGGTGGTCCCCCAAGTGAACTCGCCTGCGTGTGGTCGCCGATGGGCACCGGCGGTGGCCCCCGAGGGCCGCGCCCGCCACGGATTCGTCCAGCGGCGGCGTCGTCATTACGATACTTGCTGGTCCGGGCCCCGTCCTGGGTTCGGGCCACCCGCCCGGCCCGGGTGCCGAGGAAGGCAGCGCGAGCATGACCGCCAGCACCCCGGAGCCGTTGTGCGCGATCCGGTTCGGCCGTCCGCAGCGGTGCGCCCCGGCCGTCGTGGTCCGCCTGTGCCCAGGTGGAGCGCCGTGATCACGCCCCTGCGGTTCGACCCGGCGCTGCCGGCCCCCCGGGAGCATCCGTCGGTCGACATGGGTGTCGCCGCCGGCGCCAAGCCCTGGCTGCTGGCGCACTTGGCCGGCCTGGTCAGCGGCACGGTCGCCGGCGGGGGAGTCGATGCGCGGACGGGAGCGCCCCCACCGGTCCTGCTGCTCACGACGGCGACGCAGCGCGAGGCCGAAGACCTTGCGGCGGCCGTGCAATGGGTGCTGCGAGCCACGGCCCCCCACCCGAGTGGCCCCGCGGACTCGGTCGCGGTGTTCCCGGGCTGGGAGACCCTGCCCCACGAGCGACTGTCACCACGCAGTGACACCGTCGGCCGGCGCCTGGCGGTACTGCGCCGACTGACTCATCCGGATCCCGGCGACCCGACCGGTGGGCCGTTGCGCGTCGTCGTCGCTCCCGTTCGAGCGGCGCTGCAGCCGATCGCCGGCGGGCTGGGCGAGCTGGTGCCGGTGGTCCTGCGCGCCGGAGACGAACGGCCGCTCGAGGAGGTCGTCGAGGCGCTGGTCGCCGCGGCATACACCCGCACCGATCTGGTCGAACGCCGCGGCGACTTCGCGGTCCGCGGCGGCATCCTCGACGTCTTCCCGCCCACCCAGGAGCACCCCCTGCGGGTGGAGTTCTGGGGCGACACGGTCGAGGAGGTGCGCTGGTTCCGGGTCGCCGACCAGCGCAGCCTGGAGGTGGCCGAGGCCGGCCTCTGGGCGCCGCCCTGTCGTGAGTTGTTGTTGACCGACGCGGTCCGGGACCGGGCTCGCGCGCTCGCCCACACCCTGCCGGGAGTGCGCGACCTGCTCGACAAGGTCGCCGAGGGCATCGCGGTCGAGGGCATGGAATCGTTGCTGCCGGCCCTCGTCGACGGCATGCAGACCCTCTTGGAAGTGCTCCCCGCCGGCTCGCTGTTCGTCGTCGACGACCCGGAGCGGGTGCGGTTGCGGGCCCACGACCTCGTCGCGACGAGCGAGGAGTTCCTCGACGCGAGCTGGGCCAATGCCGCCGCGGGGGCTGCCGTTCCGGTCGATCTGCGCGCCGTCCTCGGTGCTGCGTCCTACCTGTCGATTGCCCGATTGCGCTCACACGCAACGGAATTGGGCCTTCCGTGGTGGGCGCTCTCGTCGTTCGCGGGCGATCCGCAGCCGGCTGGTCCGCTGGGCCCGGAAGGTGCCGACGAACCCTCGGGCACCCTGGCGGTCGGCACCGGGACCGGGCCGGTACCGGCATACCGGGGAGACACCGAGCGCGCGGTGACCGACCTGCGGGACTGGGTGTCCAAGGGCTGGCGGGTGCTGGTCGTCACGGAGGGCGCGGGACTGGCCCGCCGGGTCGTCGAGGTGCTTGGCGAGCACGACGTGCCGGCGCGGGTCGGTGAACCTGGGGAGGATCCCGTCGCCGGTGTCGCACTCGTGACGACCGGCCCGCTGGGCCACGGCTTCCGGCACGACGGGAACCAGCTGGTCGTCGTCACGGAGGCCGATCTGACCGGCCAATCCGGTGGCAGCCAGTCGACCAAGGACATGCGCCGGATGCCCTCGCGACGCCGAGCTCAGGTCGACCCCCTCGCCCTGCGCCCCGGTGACCACGTCGTGCACGAGCAGCACGGGGTCGGGCGGTTCGTGGAGATGATGCAGCGGACCGTCGGGGGCGCCACCCGCGAATACCTCGTCATCGAGTATGCCGCGAGCAAGCGCGGGCAGCCGCCGGACCGCCTGTACGTACCCACCGACCAACTCGACCAGGTCACCAAATACGTTGGCGGAGAGGCGCCGACGCTCAATCGACTGGGCGGCTCGGATTGGGCGCAGACCAAGGCCCGGGCGCGCAAGCACGTCAAGCAGATCGCCGCCGACCTCATCAAGCTGTACTCGGCCCGGATGGCCACGACCGGGCATGCCTTCGGCCCGGACACCCCGTGGCAGCGCGAGCTGGAGGACGCCTTCGCCTACGTCGAGACGCCCGACCAGCTCTCCAGCATCGACGAGGTCAAGGCCGACATGGAGCGGCCCATCCCGATGGACCGGCTCATCTGCGGTGATGTCGGTTACGGCAAGACCGAGATCGCCGTGCGGGCCGCCTTCAAGGCGGTGCAGGACGGCAAACAGGTGGCCGTGCTCGTGCCGACCACGTTGCTCGTGCAGCAGCACCAGCAGACCTTCGCCGAGCGGTACGCGCAGTTCCCGGTCGTGGTGCGTTCCCTCTCGCGGTTCCAGAGCGACACCGAGGCCAAGGCCGTGGTCGACGGGCTCGCCGACGGCAGCGTCGACGTCGTCATCGGCACCCACCGGCTGCTCACCGATCAGATCCGGTTCAAGGACCTCGGCCTCGTCGTCGTCGACGAGGAGCAACGCTTCGGGGTCGAGCACAAGGAGAAGCTCAAGGCCCTGCGCACCGCGGTCGACGTGCTCGCGATGTCGGCGACCCCGATCCCGCGCACGCTCGAGATGGCCGTCACCGGCATCCGGGAGATGTCGACGCTGGCCACACCGCCGGAGGAGCGTCACCCGGTGCTCACCTTCGTCGGCGCCTACGACGAGCGGCAGATCGCGGCCGCCGTGCGCCGTGAGCTGCTGCGTGAGGGACAGGTCTTCTACATCCACAACCGGGTGCAGTCGATCGAGAAGGCTGCGGCCCGGTTGCGCGACCTCGTGCCCGAGGCGCGGATCGCGACCGCCCACGGGCAACTCGGCGAGGGCCGCCTCGAGCAGGTCGTCATCGACTTCTGGGACAAGCGTTTCGACGTGCTCGTCTGCACGACGATCGTCGAGACCGGCCTGGACATCTCCAACGCCAACACCCTCATTGTCGAGCGGGCCGACCTGCTCGGGCTGTCGCAACTGCACCAACTGCGCGGTCGGGTCGGGCGGGGCCGGGAGCGGGCCTACGCCTACTTCCTCTTCCCCCCGGAGAAACCGCTCACCGAGACCGCTCACGACCGACTGCAGACGATCGCCAGCCACACCGATCTCGGCGCCGGCATCCAGGTGGCGATGAAGGACCTGGAGATCCGCGGTGCCGGGAATCTGCTCGGCGGGGAGCAGTCCGGGCACATCGAAGGGGTCGGCTTCGACCTCTACGTGCGCCTCGTTGGGGAGGCGGTCGCGGCATACAAGGGCGAGGACGTGAGCGCACCGGTGGAGGTGAAGATCGAGCTGCCCGTCGACGCGCACCTGCCGCACGACTACGTGCCCGGCCGCGGCTATCCGCGGGAGGTGGGGGAGCGGCTGCGGCTGGAGGCCTACAAGAAGCTGGCCAGCGTGCCCGACGAGGAGGGCCTCACCGCCATCGAGCAGGAGCTGCGGGACCGCTACGGCCCCCCGCCGGAGCCGGTGCAGAACCTGCTGGAGGTGGCTCGGCTGCGCACCGTCGCCAAACAGGCCGGCCTCACCGACATCAGCGTGCAGGGTGCGCACGTGCGCTTCGGGCCGGTCGAGGCGTTGCCGGAGAGCCGGGCGCTGCGCCTGCGCCGGCTCTACCCCGGTGCGATCGTCAAGGACCAGTTGCATCAGCTGCTCGTGCCGAAGCCGATGACCGCGCGGGTCGGTGGGCAGATCCTGCGCGACACCGCGGTGCTGCGATGGGCTGCCGACGTCATCGGGGCGGTCTTGGTGGACAATGTCAGCGACGCCGCCCGGGTGGCCACGACCACCCCGTCAGCCCCCGGCCCGGCCCGCCCGCCCCGAAAGGACTCGCGTCGATGACCCTGCGCCCGCGTCAGCCCCGCACCACCGCGGCCCTGGCCCTGTTGCTCGTCGGGCTGCTCACCGGGTTGCTGTCCGGCTGCAGCGGCGCCGGCCGCCCGGACACCGCCGCGGTGGTCGGGGGCAAGGCGATCTCCAGTGCAGACCTGCGCATCGCCACCCAGCAGCTGTCCGAGAACATCGACCCACAGGTCAACGAATCGGTGACACTCAACCTGCTCATCCTCAACGAGCTGGCGACCGAGCCGGCCGTGGCCTCCGGCACGTGGCGCCCGGACGCGTCATACAGCGCGATGGTGGCGCGTGTGTCGCAACCCGCGCAGGCCACCCTCGCGGCACTGTCCGGCTTCCACGCCAACCGTGCCCTGGAGAGCGCCGGGCTCGGCGCCCAGGTGAAGGAGCGGGCGCGCACTCTCGGGGTCACCGTCAACCCGCGCTATGGCACGTTCGACGTGGACGCCGCCCAGCTCGGGTCGACGCTGCCCAACTGGATCCGCGCGTCGTCGCCCGCCGGGCGCCCGTGACGTCGGCCGGTGCCCCCGCCGGCGACCCGGTGCCGGGCAAGGCCCTCCTGGAACTCGTCGCGGTCATGGATCGGTTGCGTTCGCCGGGCGGCTGCCCGTGGGACGCCGAGCAGACCCACGCGAGCCTGGCGCCCTACCTCGTCGAAGAGACCTACGAGGCGCTGGAGGCCATCGACGCGGTCGGCTCGGCGCAGCCCGGTGCCCGCGCGCATCTGGCCGAGGAACTCGGCGACGTGCTGCTGCAGGTGGTCTTCCACGCCCGGGTCGCGCAGGAGCACCCGGACGAGCCGTTCGACATCGACACCGTCGCCACTGGTATCGCTGCGAAGCTGCGCCGCCGCCACCCGCACGTCTTCGGGGATGTCGTCGCGACGACGCCGCAGCAGGTCTCGGCGAACTGGGCGGCGATCAAGGCCGCGGAGCGGGCCGCCGCCGACCCGCCGGCCGGAGCGGCCGGCCCGGAGCCGGACCCGAGCGTGGCGGGGGTGCTGCGCGGCATACCGGCGGGTATGCCGCCCTTGGCCCGGGCCGCGCAGGTCGTCGCCCGGGTCGACCGGGCTGGGGCCGGGGCGGCCGTGACCGGGGCCGCCGACGATTCGCCGGGTGGTCGATTGCTGGCCCTCGTCGCGGAGCTGGTGCGAGCCGGGCTCGACCCGGACACCGAGCTGCGGGCGGCGCTGCGCCGAGTGCCGGGCCACCTCGACGACAGGACGGTCGGCGGGACCGACTAGGCTGGCCGGTGATCGGCAGGGCGTGCCCGGCACGGTGGCAAGTCGTCGCGGGGCGGGTCGGTGCCGACCCCATCTCACCCGGACATGTCGCATGGAGGCACCCAGTGGCCAGCATCGAAGCAGTAGGCGCGCGCGAGATCCTCGACTCCCGCGGTAACCCCACGGTCGAGGTCGAGGTCGCCCTCGACGACGGCACCATCGCCCGTGCGGCGGTGCCCTCGGGCGCCTCCACCGGCGCCTTCGAGGCCTACGAGAAGCGCGACGGTGACAAGAGTCGCTACCTCGGCAAGGGCGTCGAGAAGGCCGTCGACGCGGTCATCGAGGAGATCCAGCCCAAGATCGTCGGCTTCGACGCCAGCGACCAGCGGCTCGTCGACGCCGAGATGATGGCGGTGGACGGCTCCAAGAACAAGGAGAATCTCGGCGCCAACGCGATCCTCGGAGTCTCCCTCGCCCTGGCCAAGGCCGCCGCCGACTCGGCCGGCCTGCCGCTGTTCCGCTATGTCGGCGGCCCGAACGCGCACATCCTGCCGGTGCCGATGATGAACATCCTCAACGGTGGCGCGCACGCCGACAGCAATGTCGACATTCAGGAGTTCATGATCGCCCCGATCGGGGCACCGTCGTTCCGCGAGGCGCTGCGCTGGGGCGCCGAGGTCTACCACAACCTCAAGAAGGTGCTGCACGACCGTGGCCTGTCCACCGGGCTGGGCGACGAGGGTGGCTTCGCGCCGAACCTGGAGAGCAACCGGGCCGCCCTCGATCTCATCGTCGAGGCGATCGAGAAGACCGGGCTCACCCCGGGCAAGGACGTCGCGCTGGCCCTCGACGTGGCGGCGACGGAGTTCTACAAGGACGGCTCCTACGAGTTCGAGGGCGCCAAGAAGAGCTCCGACGAGATGGCCGACTACTACGCCGAGCTCGTCGCGGCATACCCGCTGGTGTCCATCGAGGACCCGATGAGCGAGGACGACTGGGCCGGCTGGAAGACGATGACCGACAAGCTCGGCGACAAGGTGCAGCTGGTCGGCGACGACCTGTTCGTCACGAACCCCGAGCGGCTGCAGCGCGGCATCGACACCCGCACCGCCAACGCGCTGCTGGTCAAGGTCAACCAGATCGGTTCGCTCACCGAGACCCTCGACGCGGTCGAGCTGGCGCACCGCAACGGCTACCGCTGCATGATGAGCCACCGCTCCGGTGAGACCGAGGACACCACGATCGCCGACCTGGCCGTCGCGACCAACTGCGGCCAGATCAAGACCGGCGCCCCGGCCCGCTCGGACCGGGTGGCCAAGTACAACCAGCTGCTGCGCATCGAGGAGGAGCTCGACGACGCCGCGGTGTATGCCGGTGCCGGCGCCTTCCCGCGTTTCGCTGCCAAGGGCTGAACGCCACACCAGTCACACTGGTGACGTGGGGGAGCAGCCGACCGGAATGCTGCCCCGGCAGCCCGGAAGGCCAGGATGACCACGTCACGACGCACCCCCCGAGGGGCGGGCAGCGCAGCTGCCCGCCCCTCGGCGGGTGCTGCGCCTCGATCGCCCAGCCCGCGCTCGGCCGGCAAACCGTCCACCCGATCGGCTCGACCCGGCGACCGGGTATCGGCCCGACCCGGAGATCGCGCGTCGGTGCGCCCGGGGGCCGCGCGCCCAGCGGCCGGGGCGGCTGGGCCTGGGCGAGCGGTCGCGCGGCCGGCGCCGGCGGCCCGGGCCCGTGATGGTCGGGACGGCCGCGATGGACGTGATGGCCGAGATGGGCCGGCGGGTCGGGACGGCTCGGGGAGCCCACCCCCGGCGTCACCGTGGGTGCGGTGGGGGATCGTCGTGGCGATCGTCGTCGTTCTGCTCGTCGCCCTCGTGCCAACAGCCCGCTCGCTGCTGCGCCAGCGCGCCGAAATCGTCGCACTGACCGACAAGGTCGCTGCCCAGGAGCTCACCGTCGCCGCGTTGCAGGCCGAGCAGGACCGCTGGAAGGATCCGGCCTACGTCGAGCAACAGGCCCGCGAGCGGTTGAAGTTCGTCAAGGTCGGGGACCGGTCCTATACGGTCATCGAACCCGCCGACGCCCCACGCCCCACTGTGGCGGGAGCCTCGGTCGCCGCCCCCGCCGCTCGCGGTGACGCCCCCTGGTACGGCCAGGTGTGGCAGTCGGTCACGCTGGCCGACAAGCCCACCGCCGGCATGGTCACCCCCCGCTGAGCCGCTGAGCCGCCAAGATCTGATCGTGCCCTGGCCCGACGCGGGGACGGGTTTATCGGGTCACCCGATAAACACCGGCTTCACCCGAGAAGACTTCTCGGGTGAAGCCGGGCCTTATCGGGTGACCCGATAAACCCCGGCGCGCACGTTAGGCTCCCGGCCGTGACGAGCACCGACGGGCCCGATGGCACCACCGTGAGCCCGGACGACCTGCAGCTCGTCGCACGGCAGCTGGGCCGGGCGCCGCGGGGGGTGGTGGCGGTGGCGCACCGGTGCCCGTGCGGGGCTCCCGATGTCGTGCGCACCCAGCCCCGGCTGCCCGACGGCACCCCGTTCCCGACGACCTACTACGCCACCTGCCCGCGGCTCACCGGGGCGATCAGCACGCTGGAGACCCAGGGGCTGATGCGCGAGCTGCAGGCCCGGCTGGGCGCGGACACCGGGCTCGCGGCGGCATACCGGCACGCCCATGACCGGTATCTGGCCGATCGGGCCGAGCTGGGGCAGGTGCCCGAGATCGACGGCGTCTCGGCCGGTGGGATGCCAGAGCGGGTCAAATGCCTGCACGTGCTCGTCGCCCACTCACTCGCGGTCGGGCCCGGTGTCAACCCCCTCGGTGACGAGGCGTTGGGGCGGCTGAGACAGTGGTGGCACCCCGACGGGTGCGCGGCGAACCGGCCGGCCCCCGACGCCGGGCCGTCCCTCGACGAGGCGTCGGCCCCCGACGAAGGAGAAGCACGCCCGTGAGCACCTCCCCAGTGCGGGTCGGCGCCATCGACTGCGGCACGAACTCGATCCGGCTGCTCGTCGCGGACATCGACCCGCGGACCCTCGCGGTCACCGATCTGCTGCGGCGGATGGAGATCGTGCGGCTCGGACACGGGGTCGACAAGACCGGTGTCTTGGCCCCCGAGGCCCTCGCCCGGACCCTCGCGATGACCCGCGAGTATGCCGCGCAGTGTCACGAGCTCGGCGTGCACCGGCTGCGGTTCGTCGCCACGTCGGCCTCGCGGGACGCCCGCAATGCCGGTGACTTCGTCGCCGGGGTGCGCACGGCCTTCCATGCCGAGGTGCCCGGGCTGGGGGCCGTCGAGCCCGAGGTCGTCAGCGGTGATGAGGAGGCCCGGCTGTCCTTCCTCGGCGCGACCGGTGATCTGGTGGCCCGCGGCATCCCCGGGCCCTACCTCGTCGTCGACATCGGCGGCGGCTCGACCGAGCTGGTCCGCGGCACGACGAGTGTGCAGGCGGCCCGGTCGGTCGACATCGGCTGCGTGCGGATGACCGAACGGCACCTCGTCGGCGACCCGCCCAGTGCCGCGCAGATCGCCGCCGCCACGGTCGACATCGACGCCGCCATCGACGTCGCGGCCACCGCCGTGGACATCGCTCCGGCGCGCACCCTCGTCGGGCTGGCCGGCAGCATCACGACGATCACCGCGCACCTGCTGGCGCTGCCGGTCTACGACGCCGACGCGATCCATCTCTCCTGCGCCACCCCAGCCCGGACTCAGGCGGTCTGTGCCGAACTGCTCGCGATGCCACGCGCGCAGCGGGCCGCCCAGGGGTATATGCACCCCGGACGGGTCGATGTCATCGGCGCCGGGGCCCTGGTCTGGTCGCGGGTCGTCGAGCGCGTCCGGGCCGACACCGGTCTCGGCGAGGCGCTGCCGGTCTACACCTCCGAACACGACATCCTCGACGGCATCGCGCTGTCGCTCGTCGTGGGCTGAGCCGACTCGTCATGCCCGACGGCGGGACCGTCCCCCCGCGCTCGCAGCCGCAGTCGCCCACGCCTCTGCGAACGCACCCGTTCCCGCACCCGATCACCGGCCGGCCGTTCCACTCACCGGTGCCGCCGGGCTCGGGGTGGCCCGGGGAGGCGGCCACGCGGCATACCCCCGCGGCGGGCGCACCCGCCCAGGTGCGCGCGCTCGCCGACCGGGCCACCGACATCGCCGCGCTCGATGCGCTCGTCTCGGTATGCCGCGCCTGCCCCCGGCTCGTCGCCTGGCGCGAGCAGGTGGCCCGGGACAAGCGAGCCGCCTTCGCCGGCGAGCCCTATTGGGGGCGGCCGGTGCCCGGCTTCGGGATCGCCGCGCCTGCGGTCCTCGTGGTCGGTCTCGCGCCCGCCGCGCACGGGGCCAACCGGACCGGTCGGATGTTCACCGGCGATCGCTCCGGCGATTGGCTGTATGCCGCGTTGCACCGCGCCGGATACGCGCACCTGCCGACGAGCACCGCGGCCGGTGACGGGCAACAGCTGACCGGGCTGCGGATCGTCGCGCCGGTGCGCTGCGCCCCACCCGGCAACCACCCCAGTGCCGACGAACGGGCCTGCTGCGCACCGTGGTTCGACCGGGAGCTGGCCCTCGCTGGGCCGGCCCTGCGCTCGGTGCTCGCCCTCGGCGGGATCGCCTGGTCCGCCACGCTCGGCGCCGCCCGCCGGCTGGGCTGGCAGGTGCCGCGCCCGCTGCCGCGCTTCGGTCACGGGGTGGTCGCGCAGCTGGAGCACCCGCTGGATCACCCGAGCGCGCGGGTGGTGCGCCTGGTCGGCAGCTACCACGTGAGCCAGCAGAACACCTTCACCGGCCGGCTCACCGAGGCGATGCTCGACGAGGTGATCGCCCTGCTGGGGCCAACCCCTACGCTGGTCCGGTGAACAGCGTGCCCGAGCCGCAGGCTTCTCGCGAGGAGGCGGTCTCCCCGGCCCCGCCGTCGGCCCCGACGCTGGCCCCGACGTCAACACCTGCACCGGCGTCGTCGCCGCGTGACCTAGCGCCGCGGGTGCTGGCCGTCACCGTGCTGGGCGACGACCGGCCCGGCATCGTCGCCGAGCTCACCGCCGCCCTCGCCGAGCTCGGCGGCAACCTCGAGGACTCGACGATGACCCTGCTGCGGGGCCATTTCGCCATGGTCGTGCTGGTGCGCACCGACGCCCCGATGAGTCAGGTCGAGACGGCGCTGGAGCCGCTGGGTGAGTCCGGTGCGCTGAGCGTCGACGTCCGCGAGCTGACCGAGTCGGCCGCACCCGACGCGACGGCGCAGGGCCGGCTGTGGGCGTTGCGGGTGCACGGCGCCGACCGACCGGGCATCGTCGCGGAGATCACCCGGGTCGTCGCCGAACACGGCGGCAATATCGTCGATCTGGGCACCCGGCTGGGCACCGGGCTCTACGTGCTGCTCGCCGAGGTGGCGCTGCCCCCCGGCGCCGACCCCGACCCGCTGAGCGACGCGCTGCGTGCGGCCGCTGCGACGCTTGGGGTGCGGGTGCACTTCGACCCGGTGGACGACGAGGTGTTGTGACCGAGTTGGCCATGCCCTCGCTGCCCGAGGGCCGGATCCGTCCTGTCGTGCGCGCCCCCGACCCGGTGCTCGGCACTCCCGGGATCGAGGTCGATCCGACCGACCCGGCCGTGGTCGCCCTGGCTGCCGATCTGCTGGCCACCCAGGCCGTGTCGCCCGGGTGCGTCGGGCTGGCCGCCCAGCAGGTCGGCGTCGCCTGGCGGGTGTTCTCCGTCGACGTGTCGGGGCACCCGAAGACCCGCACCTGCCACGGCCGGTTCGTGCTCGTCAATGCGGTCGTCGAGGCCGCGAGCCGGCGCGAGAAGGGCCGCGAGGGGTGCATGTCGGTGCCCGATTTCACTGGCGACGTGGCCCGGGCCCGGCGGCTCGTCGTACGGGGCCAGCTGCCGCAGTCGGCCCAATGGGTCTCCATCACGACGGACGCCTTCGAGGCGGTCGCGCTGCAGCACGAGATCGACCACACCGACGGCCTGGTCTTCCTCGACCGGGTCGCCGGGTCGCATGCCGTGCACCCCCGCCGCACCTACCTGTGAGCCGGGGCGGCCCAGGCTCGCCGACGTCGTAGATTGGCCCTTGCCCCCGTAGCCCAATGGCAGAGGCAGGCGACTTAAAATCGCTCGAGTGCGGGTTCGAGTCCCGCCGGGGGCACGCGGCATACCAGCGGCTCGTCGTCGACCGGGAACAAGCGTGTGGTCCCGTACGCTCATCGGACAACCGGACCCGTTGACCCAGGAGCGCGGGCCCAATCAGTGGAGGACACATGGCCGGAAGCAACCCGGTGTTCGGCAAGATCGAGCGACAGCTGCAGCAGGAGCGCTACGCCGGCTTCAACCAGCCGCAGCAGGGCCAGCGCCAGGGCTACCCGCAGCAGTACCCGCCGGCCTACGGCCAGCCGGGCTACGCCACCCCGGAGCAGCTCGACCAGATGTATCAGCGCCCTAGCGCGGGCCCGCTGGACACCGGGCGGGTGACCTTCGACGACGTCATCATGAAGACGCTCGCGCTCTTCGCGTTGCTCGTCGTCACCGCCGGCGCGACCTGGCTCACCGTCTCGGTGTCGCCACGACTGGTCACCCCGCTGTGGATGGGCGGGATGTTCGGCGGGCTGGCACTCGGGCTCGTCATCGCGTTCAAGAAGACCGTCTCGGTGCCGCTCATCGTCCTGTATGCCGTGCTCGAAGGCCTCTTCGTCGGCGCGCTGAGCCGGGTCATGAACGCGGTCTACCCGGGGATCGTCATGACCGCGGTCATCGCCACGATGTGCACCTTCGCCGGCATGTTCATCGGCTACAAGACCGGTTTCGTCAAGGTGACGAGCAAGTCCCGACGGATCTTCGGGATGATGCTCATCGGGTACATGCTCTTCAGCCTGGTCAACCTGCTCGGGCTCATGCTCGGCTGGACCAGCGGGTGGGGCTTCGGTGGCTCCGGGGTCCTGGGGCTGGCCATCTCGGTGCTCGGGGTGGCGTTGGCGTCCTACTCGCTGGCGGTCGACTTCGACTCGATCGAGCAGGCGGTCCGGATGGGTGCGCCGCAGAAGTACTCGTGGCTGCTGGCCCATGGCCTCATCGTCAGCCTGGTCTGGCTCTACATCGAGATCCTGCGCCTGCTGGCCCGGTTGCGCGGCGACTGACCCGCCGGCCTGTGGACCTCACGACGGGGCTCCCGCCGGCGGTCTCCGAGGAACTCACGCGCCTGGCGCGACGGTGGCAGCAGCTGCCGTTGCGCCAGGCGTTCCCGTATGCCGCGCGCCTGCGCGAGCTGGCCCAGCACCTGTTCGACGTGGTTGCCGCCCGCACCGGCGGCCGGCCGGGGGCGGTCGGTGACCTCGGCCCGGCCACGGCCTTGGATCAACTGCGGGTCGCAGTGCAGGATGCCGTTGCGCTGGCCGATCCGGCCCTGGACATCGAGGTGGCGCAGGCACTGGCCCGGCTGCGCCGCGGCATACCCGACTGACGCACACTGACGGCACCGAGCCGAAGCTGGGGGGGCCGGGACGCGTCCGGCCACGAGATCAGCCGAGGTGGCTGACCGCCTCCCAGGCCGGGTCGAAGGTCTCGTCGCAGGTGACCGGCCCGTCGGGCCAGGCCCACGCGACCGGGCCCACTCGTCGGGGCGCGTCGGTGCCGCTGTCGGCGTAGCAGTGCATGACCCGCCGTCCCGGGCGGGTCTCGGTGGCCACGAGCTGACCGTCGGCGCCGAGCGCCTCCTCGAGGCGCTGTTCGAGGGCGGTGAGCCGCCGTGAGGTGTCCAGGTCGTGGAAACCGAACCGATCCGGGTCGCTGGGGTAGGGCACGACGAGACGGACGTGGGTGTCGAAGTCGGGCCGGGCGCCCGAACGCATCGGCTGCTGGCGGCGCACGAAGAACTCACCGTCCAGGTCGATGCCCCGACGCACCCACCACACCCGCCGGCTGCCGGTCAGCGGGTAGTTGCGGGCCAGCCGGTCCATCAGACCGCGGAAGGCGGGCAGGTCCATCGTGCCGTCCACGTGCGAGGACGCGTCGATATAGCGGATCCAGGTGTCGACGGCCGCTTCGCCGATGACGCTGTCGATGACGAGTGCGCACAGCTCCCGACGGGAGCGACGGTCCAGCCCGTCCAGACCCGGGTGGTAGATCTGCACGTCGACCTGGTCGCCGTCGATCGACGCGGCCACCCGGGCCTGCGACACGTCGAAGGACTCGCCGGCCAACTCGACCCGGCGCTCGGTGAGATCGGCAGCCGGCAGATGCGTGTCGGAGAAGCACCAGAACTCGTCGGCGGGTGGGGCCGCCCGGCGCCAGCGCCGCGCCACCGGGCGCAGTCGCGGATCGCCGTTGGGGGTGACCACGAGCGTTCGGGCGCTACCGGCGACACCGGGGGCCAGCTCCCACCTCAGATCGGGGTGGACGCGGCGCAGTTCCTCGCTGAGCAACGACACCACTCTGAGCGCATCGTGCTCGTCGAGGGCCTGGGAGACCTCGGTCGCACCGGTGCGTTCCCACCAGGACCAGAACTCCAGCACGGTGTCCGGGTGTCCTTCGGCCGTCATGAGCGGCTCGGCGGCGCTGTCCGGGATGTCGACGCCGGGCGAATCGCTCTTGACGCGTCGAAACCAAGCCATGACTGCCAGTCTCCCGGTCGGCCCTAGGTCGCACATCGTCCGTCCGCATGAACTCCGGCGTCGGCCGGACGACCGTCGATCGGGCGGAATGCGAGGGCCACGGGTCGTGCCGACCCGTGGCCCTCGTGTGACACCGTCGCGACGGAACAGTCGTTGTCGGGTCAGGACAGGCGCTCGAAGATGATCGCCATGCCCTGGCCGCCGCCGACACACATGGTCTCGAGGCCGAACTGACCGTCGCGCTCCTGCAGGCCGTGGATCAGGGTCGTCGCGATCCGGGCCCCAGTACTGCCGAAGGGGTGACCGAGGGCGATCGCGCCGCCGTGGACGTTGAGCTTGTCCAGATCCATGCCGAGGTCCTCGGCCGAGGCGATGACCTGCACCGCGAAGGCCTCGTTGATCTCGTAGAGGTCGATGTCGGAGATCGACATGCCGGCGCGGGCCAGGGCCTTGCGGCTGGCCTCGACCGGGCCCATGCCCATGATCTCGGGGGACAGCCCGCTGGCGGCCGTGGCGACGATCCGGGCCAGCGGGGTGAGCCCGAGCTCCTTGGCCTTGCGGTCGCTCATCACGACGAGCGCGGCGGCGCCGTCGTTGAGCGGGCAGGCGTTGGCGGCGGTCACGGTGCCGTTCTCGCGGAAGACGGTCTTGAGGCCGGAAACGCTCTCGAGGGTGACGCCGGGGCGCGGGCCGTCGTCGGTGGACACGACGCTGCCGTCGGCGAGGGTCACCGGCGTGATGTCGCTGGCGAAGAAGCCGCTGTTCATCGCGGCCTCGGCGCGGTTCTGCGAGGACACCCCCCACTCGTCCTGACGCTGGCGGGAGATGCCCCGCAGCGTCGCGACGTTCTCGGCGGTCTGGCCCATCGGGATGTAGACGTCGGGGATGATGCCCTCGGCGCGCGGGTCGGTCCAGACGCTGTTGTCGGCGACGATCTTCGCGGTGCGCTCGACGGCCGGCCCGAACAGCTTGTTCTGGTCGTCCGGGTCCGAGCCGCCGGCACCGGCGAACTTGCTGTACTGCGACACGCACTCCACGCCACCGGAGATGAAGACCTCACCCTCGCCGGCCTTGATCGCGTGGAAGGCCATCCGGGTCGTCTGCACCGACGAGGCACAGAACCGGTTGACCGTGGAGCCGGGTAGGTGGTCGTAGCCGGCGAGCACGGCGATGACCCGGGCCAGGTTCGCCCCGTGCTTGCCCGAGGGCTCGGCGCAACCCCAGTAGAGGTCCTCGACGTCGCGTGGGTCCAGGGCGGGGATCTGGGCGAGAGCCGCTTGGACCATCTGCACCGACAGGTCGTCGGGTCGGATGTCCTTGAGCGAGCCCTTGAAGGCGCGTCCGATCGGGGAGCGGGCGGTCGAGACGATGACTGCCTCGGGCATAGGGGAGTCCTCCTGGGCGGGTCCAGTGTGGGAGCAGGGCTGGTCAGCGCATGCTTCGGTCGCGATCGTATGCCGCGGGCCGCCCAGGTGCCTAGGTGAGCTTCGACTCGGTTGGCGCCGACTCGCCCGCCGTACGGTGGCCGGCCAGCGGGGGCGATGCGGTGTCTGGCACCCGCCCGAGGGCTTGCCGGAGGGCTTCGATAGAGTCGCGGGGCCCGAGACGGGCCGGGGATCCCCGCTCCGGGATCCGACGTGACGAGGAGGACTCCCATGACCCTGACCCCCCGACGCCGGATCGCGTTGTTCGCACCCGCCGCCGCGCTGGCCCTCGCTGCCTGCGGCGGCACGACCACCTCCTCGACGGGCCAGGCCACGGCCCCGGGCTCCTCGAGCGCTGCGGCGCCGACCAGCGCCGCGCCGACGTCGATGCCGGTCATGGACCTGGTCGCCAAGATGAAAACGGCAATCGCAGCGCCCAAGAGCATGCACCTCAAGGCCAGTGGCCTGGCTAGTGGCAAGTCGTCGTCGTTCGACCTCAACGGCAAGATGGACGGCTCCAACGGCACCTTCGCGATCACGACCGGCGACACGAGTTTCATCGTGCTCAAGGCCACGAATGCCTATGTCAAGGCCAACCAGGCGTTCTGGGCGGAGCAGGCCGGCGTCGACGCGGCGAAGCTCGCCGACAAGTGGGTGAAGATGCCCGATTCGTTGAAGTCGGAGTTGGAGGCGATCACGCCCCGGTCGATGTTGGACGCGCTGACCAAGGACATGACCGCCGACAAACTGGCCCCCCAGGCGACGCGCGACCAATTGGACGGCACGGAGGTCTATGTCATCGTGGATGCCAAGGGCATTGCCGAGGGTCAGCTCTACGTCGACGCGAAGACCTTCCTGCCGGTGAAGTACACCCAGAGCAAGAACAACTCGGTCGCCACCTTCACCGACTGGGACGCCGCGGCCACGGCCACCGAACCGCCGGCCGCCGAGATCGTCAGCCCCTGATCGTTTCGCACTGCCGTCCGGGAGACGACCTGGCCCGACGGCCCGCAACGTCTGTGATGATGACCGGATGAGATATGCCGAGCACATCGTCGACCTCGTGGGCAACACGCCGCTGGTGCGGCTGCACCGGGTGACCGAAGGGATCGGGGCCACCGTCCTGGCCAAGGTCGAGTACCTCAACCCGGGGGGCTCGGTGAAGGACCGGATCGCGCTGCGGATGGTCGAGGCCGCCGAACGCTCGGGCCAGCTGCGCCCGGGCGGCACGATCGTTGAGCCGACCAGCGGAAACACCGGGGTCGGTCTGGCCCTGGTTGCGCAACGCAAGGGCTACCGGTGTGTCTTCGTGTGCCCCGACAAGGTGAGCCAGGACAAGCGCAGCGTGCTCGCGGCATACGGGGCCGAGGTGGTCGTCTGCCCCACCGCGGTGGCACCGGAGCACCCGGACTCCTACTACAACGTCTCCGACCGCCTGGTCCGTGAGATCGACGGTGCCTGGAAACCCAACCAGTACGCCAACCCGGAAGGGCCGGCCTCGCACTACGCCACCACCGGGCCGGAGATCTGGGCCGACACCGACGGGCGGGTCACCCACTTCGTCGCCGGGGTCGGCACCGGCGGCACGATCAGCGGCACCGGCCGGTATCTCAAGGAGCAGGCCGCCCAGGCCGGGCGCACCGTGACGGTCGTCGGTGCCGACCCGCAAGGGTCGGTCTACTCCGGGGGCACCGGCCGGCCCTACCTCGTCGAGGGCGTCGGCGAGGACTTCTGGCCCGCGGCATACGACCCGAGCGTCGTCGACGAGGTCATCGCGGTGAGCGACGCGGAGTCCTTCGCGATGACCCGTCGGCTGGCTCGGGAGGAGGGGCTACTGGTCGGCGGCTCCTGCGGGATGGCCGTCGTCGCCGCACTGCAGGCGGCCCGTGACCTGCCCGTGGACGCCGTCGTCGTCGTGCTGTTGCCCGATGGCGGGCGTGGCTATTTGTCGAAGGTGTTCTCCGACCAGTGGATGAGTTCCTACGGTTTCCTGCGGGAGGTGGGGGAGCGCAGCGTCGGTGAGGTGCTCCTACAGAAGACCGGCGCGCTGCCCGCGCTCGTGCACACGCACCCCAGCGAGACGATCCGGGAGGCGATCGACATCCTGCGCGAATACGGGGTGTCCCAGATGCCGGTCGTCAATGCCGAACCGCCCGTGGTCTCCGGTGAGGTCGCCGGCTCGGTGAGCGAACGGCATCTGCTGGAACTGCTCTACTCCGGGCAGGCTCATCTCACCGATTCGGTCGGGCGCCACCTGGAGCCCGGCCTGCCGCTCGTCGGCTCCGGTGAGCCGGTCTCGGTCGCCCGCTCCGAACTCGAGCACGCCGACGCCGTGCTGGTCATCGACGACGGCCATCCGATCGGCGTGCTCACTCGCGCCGACCTGCTCGGCTTTCTCGTCGGCTGACCGCACGCATCGGATCGAGGTGCGCTGACCGTTCGGCCGATCCTCATCGAGAGCTCGGAACGTAGCCTCGACGGTAGGCATGCACGACCTGGTTCGGTGAGGCTCGCGCGGGTGCCCGGCTCGTCTCCCCGATGGCTCAGCGTAAGGCGTATGGCAGTGCGATCGACAATCCTCTCTCGTGGTTCCGCGGCATTGGTGGCGGTTGTCCTGACGGTTTCGCTCGGCGGTTGCGCCCTGCCTCGTATCGAGGCGGCCGTCGTCGATTTCCAGAAGGCCATCGACCCCTTACCCAAATCGACATCGACATCGACGTCGAGCACGTCGGCGCAGCCCGGCGCGTCTGCGGCCCCGGGTGCGCCCGCGGCGCCGGTCGACCCGGCCACGGTGACGGCCGCGCAACTGGCCAAGAACCTCGAGACGGCCGTCAAGGGGGCCACGAGCGTGCACATCGTCGTGGCCGGCATCGTCAACGGGCAGAAGGCGAATCTGGACTTCGCCGGCCGCACCGACGGGACGGAGTACTCGTTCTCGTTCAGCCTGGGCGCTCAGTCCATGACGCTGGTACAGGTGGACGGGGCCGCCTATGCGAAGGGCAATGCGGCCTTCTGGAAGAGCACCAAACAGCCCAATACCAGTCAGGTCGTCAACAAATGGGTGAAGCTCAACCCGACCAACGCGAAGTCCATGTCCGATGAGTTGATGGTCGGCGAGATGACCGACGTGAGCAGCTATCTGCGGGACGCCGATCTCGGGACCGTGACAGCTGGCACCCTCGAGGGCGCCGCGGTGCTCATCTTCACCCAGGGCCGGGCCAGCAGCCGCAGCGAGCGCGTGTTCGTCGACCCCACAACCTGGCGCCCGGTCAAGGTCGAGGACAAGCAGGGCACGATCACGTACACGCAGTGGAACGCGGTGCCCAAGCCGGCCCGCCCGACCGGTCAGATCCTCAACGCCTGACCGCTCGGGCCCGGTCGTCGGGCGAGTGGGTCAGCGCAGCTGACCGGTCCGGTTCAGCACGTCCTGGAACCAGGCGACGCTCGTGTCGAAGGCCTTGTGCCCGGCGATCCGCGGGAACTCGATGGCGCGCAGCTCGTCGCCGCGCTCCTCGTCGTTGCCCACCACGCCCGGGATGCCGGCCATGGCAGCCTCGACCGCCTTGTCGACCATCGCCTTGATGAGCGCCAGATCGGCAGCGTTGGCCTTGGCCGAGCGGCTGAAGTAGCCGGACTTCTGCACCATCGTCTTCTCGGCGCCGAGCTTGGCCGCGAACTGCTTGGCGAACCACTGACCCGGGTTGATCATGTCGAGCTTGACGTGCCCGAACGGGTCGCGGGGCACCTCTTCACCCGCGGCTTCCATCTGGGCGACGATGTCGGCGACCCCGGCCCCCTCGGAGACGAAGAGGTTGACGCAGCCGATCTCGTCCATGACCGTGGTGAGGCGGGCCGCTTCGGCATCGAGGTCGATGGCCAGCTCGGGCACGTAGACCCCGTGGATCGCCCAGCGCGCCGCGCTGAGCCCGAAGCTGGGCACCCACTCCTGGGCGGCGTGCCAGGCCTGGTACTCGCTGGCGGCCTTACCGGTGAGCCAGCCGCAGCCGCGGCCCATCACCTCGTGGATGATGAGCATCCGCGGGTTGGAGCCGTGCTCGGCCAACACGTTCTGGGCGAAGATGCTGGCCTGCTCGGCCGCAGTGAAGGCACCCAGGCTCTGGCGGATCGGCACGACGTCGTTGTCGATCGTCTTGGGCAGCCCGACGACGGTCAGCTCATAGCCCTGCTCGTGCAGGAAGGCCGCGAGATCGGCGGCGGTGGTGTTCGTGTCGTCACCGCCGATGGTGTGCAGCACGTCGACGCCGTCGGCCTTGAGCCGCTCCGCGGCCACCTGCAGGGGGTTCTCACCCTCCTTGACCAGACCCCGCTTGACCAGGTCCTTGGCGTTGGTCAGCTTGACCCGGCTGTTGCCGATCGGGCTGCCGCCGTAGCCGTGCAAGAGGTGGGCCTTGCTGCGGGTCTCGTCGTCGACAACGAGGTAGTTGCCGGACAGCACACCGTGATAACCGTGCAAGTAGCCGATGATCTCGGCGTCGGGCAGCAGCTGCGTGTAGCGCTCGATGAGGCCACCGACGGCCGAGGACAGGCAGGGGGCGTAGCCACCGGCGGTGAGCAGCGCGACACGGCGGATCTCGCGGGACATGGGGGTGACCTCTCGTGCTCGGGGACGGGCGGGCTCGGGACAGATGCGTCGTGGCCCAGCCTATTCCGGTATGCCGCGCGCCCGCCGCGGGCGGTGCCCCCGGCGAGCGGGCTCCCCGGGGCGGGGCTCCCGGCATACGGTCGGGCGCGCCCGACCTCAGGGCAGCGGGCGGTACATCACGTGCATGCCGACCCTGCCGTGGCGTTTGCTGTCGAACGCCGCCGGGATGGTCGCGAGGATGCGGAACCCCAACTGCTGCCACAGCGCCACCGCGGCCATGTTGGTCTCGACGACCGCGTTGAACTGCATCCCGGCGTAGCCGGCCTGTTGGGCCCACCGCAACGCGGCCTCGGCGAGGGCGCGGCCGGTGCCCTTGCCCTGGGCGGCGGGGGTGACCATGAAGGCGGCGGTGGCGATGTGGTCGCCGCGCCCGGCCCGCACCGGACCCATCTTCGCCGTGCCGAGCAGGGCACCGTCGTCGTCGAGGGCGACGATGCACCGGAACGGCGGCGGCGGCATCCATTCCGCGGCGATCTGCTCGTCGGTGAGGTCGTCGGCATAGCAGTAGGTCTCGCCGTCGGAGACGATCGCGCGGAACACGGGGGCGATGGCGGCCAGGTCGGTGGGGCCGGCGTCACGCAGCTGCATCGGGCCAGTATGCCGCGGCGCCACACCGCCGGCCCGCAGCACGCGCTCAGCGACTCCACCGACTCGGCCGCAACACCTGGAGGACCTCGATCGACCAGCCTACGATCCCGCGGGCCCGGACGGCATTGCGGCAGAACGTCACCCGCCCCATGGTGCGGTGTCCTGACCGGCAGCCGATGTCCTGACCCAGGACGCGCACGTCCGGGGAGTCTGCGTCACCGCTGCACGCCTCACCAGCCGGCGGGTGCGGAGGATTCCGGCGAGAGCCTCAGCGGGGGCTATACGGCGCCCTGCTGGCCGGCGGATTGCGACGGAGGTCGGCGCGCGGGAGGCGGGAAAGCGCCCATGAAGTCGTCTGGGGGCGTGTGATGGCACGCTTCAGGGCGCTCTCTCGGACGCTTTCTCGCCGCGCGGACGAGGGTGCGGGGGATGCAGCGCAGTGGGGGAGGTCGGAACCGGGATGTGGGAGGTGGGAGGTGGGGCGAGGTGGGAGGTGGGAGGTGATGTCGACAGGTGGGGCGAGGTGGGAGGTGGGGGCGAGGTGGGAAAGCGCCCATGAAGTCGTCCGGGGGCGTGTGGTGGCACGCCTCAGGGCGCTTTCTCGGGCGCTTTCTCGCCGCGCGGACGAGGGTGCGGGGGATGCAGCGCAGTGCCCTCGACGAGCTAGAGCGTCAGCCGTGCCGCGGCGTGCGGGTGCGGTGCCCCGGCGGCGTGCGGGTGCGGTGCCCCCGCGGCGCGTGCGGTGGCCGCGTGTTCGGCGACCACGTGGTTGCGGTAGCGGCGCAGCAGCTGCTGGATCTCGGGGTGTCGCGCGGCATACCGGTAGAACTCGGATCGGCAGATGAAGCTCGGATCGGCAGCGCGCCTGGTGCCGTCGGCCAGCAGGGCATCGGTCCGGCGAGGTCGGTCGGTGCGTTAGATTCCGCAGCATGGCAGACCAGCCCGACCCTGGCGCGCTGCACGAGCTCGACGCCCGGGAGCAGCGCATCCTCGGCGCTCTGCTGGAGAAGCAGCGCACCGTGCCCGGCAGCTATCCGATGACCCTCAACGGCTTGCGCACCGCGTGCAACCAGAGCAGCAGCCGCGACCCGGTCGTCGACTATTCCGACGCCGACGTGCTCGACGGGCTGAAGGGGTTGCGGCTGCGGGAACTGGTGCGGGTGATCCACGGCGATACCGGCGCCCGCACCCTGAAGTATCACCAACTGCTCGACCACCACCTGGGTCTGGCCGACGACGAACGGGCGTTGGTCACCGTGCTCTTGCTGCGCGGGGCCCAGTCCCCCGGCGAGCTGAAGACCCGTACCGAGCGGCTGCACCCGTTCGCGGACCGGACCGAGGTCGAGGCCTGCCTGGCCCGGATGGCCGGCCACGAGCAGCCCCTGGTGGCGCAGTTGCCCCGCCAGCCGGGCCAACACGATCACCGGTGGGTGCACCTGCTCGGGCCGGTCACCGCTGTCGAGGTGTATGCCGCGGAGCCGGTCGACCGCGAATCGGTCCTGGCCGCCGGCCCGCAGGCCCGTGACGCGACGGTGCGCGCGGCATACGACGCGGTGGCCGCGGCATACGCGCAGGAGTTCGTCGACGAACTGGACGCCAAGCCCTTCGACCGCTGGCTGCTCGAGCGCATCGCCGAGCTCACGGGGCCGCACCCGGTGGTGGAGGTGGGCTGCGGGCCGGGGCACATCGGGGCCTACCTGGCCGCAGCCGGCGCGGACGTCACCGGGCTCGACGTATCACCGGCGATGGTCGCGCAGGCGCGAGTTCGCTTCCCGGAGTTGACCTTCCTGACCGGTGACCTGCGAAACCTGATGCGGCCCAACACCGCCCCCGCCTGGGGCGCCGTCGTCGCCTGGTATGCGCTGGTGCACCTGGCCGCCTCCGAGCTGGCCGGCGCCATCGGCTGCCTGGCCCGGGTGGTGCGCCCCGGCGGCTGGGTGGCGGTCGCGCTGCACGTGGGGGCCCAAGTGCACCACGTCGATTCGTGGTTCGACACCGACGTCGATCTCGACTTCGTCCTGCACGACCCGGATCAGGTGCGAGCGGCGATATCTGCGGCCGGCCTGCACATCGTCGAGTGGTATCTGCGGGGTCCGGTCGAGGGCGAGGTCAGCACCGAGCGCCTCTACGTACTCGCGCAACGACGCTGACGACAGGGGTCGGCTCAGGAGCAGACCTGTTGGGCCCCGGCGACGATGTCGGACTGCACCGAGCTGAACTCACCGAGGTAGGCTCCGGCGGCTGCCGCGTCCTTGCCGACCAGGTTGCTGCTCACGGTCTTGAGCCGGGTGTAGAGCGGCTTCGCATCGGCCGGGAGGTCGGCCTCCACCGCCGCGGTGAAGACGCCGTCGAGCAACTCCTGGGTGACCTTGCCCTGGCTGGCGAAGCCACCGATCTTGGCCGAGCCCACGGTGAGCGTGCCCATCGCGGCGCACGCCTTCGAGCTCGCCCCTTGGGCCTTGAGGCTGATCTTCGCGGCGGCCGTCGGTGCCGCGGAGGTGGCGGGAGCCGCCGGTTTGGCGGTGGTCGGCGCGGGGGCGCTGGCGGTCGCGCTGGGTGCGCCGCTCGTCGCCGGGGTCGCCGAGCCGCCACCACAGCCGGTCAAGGCGGCGGAGCAGGCCACGGCCACGGTGAGGACGAGCGTGCGGGCGGCATTGTGACGCATGAGATCTCCTGGTTCGGTGACTCTTTCGGGACAGGAATACCACATGTCGGACACCGTTGTCCTGCCCGGCACGGTCAGCCGGCCGCTGGGCCGATCCGGTGGTAGATCACGTCGAGCAGCCCGGCGTCCCCATAGGCGGCCGCGTTCGTCAGATGCCCGTCGAACTGCCCGAGTTTGGTCACCTGTCGGCCGTCGCGGAAGACGAGTTGGATGCCGTGTTCCGGCTCCCAGTCGCATTCGGACTCCAGGGACACGTAGGCCGCCTGCGTCGCGTCGTCCCAGCCGACGTGCGGCTCGTCGCCGAGCCGGATGTGCTGCCAGACCACGTCGGGGCCGTCGATGTCGGGCACCTCCCACAGTCCGGGTTGGTGCGACAGCAGGCGAACGATGTCGCGGTAGTAGGCGAATGCCTCGTCGCTCACCGCTTCGAGGGCTCGGTGGTCCAGGGCCGTGAAGGACAGGATCGCCGCGGCGTATTCCGCTGGGTGAGCGCTGGGTTCGTCGTCGACGACGAAACTGACCGCCCCGTCGAGCAGCGGGACGTGGATGGGCGGGCAGACCCACCAGCCGAAGTCGTCGTCGGGCTCCAGGTCCCCGATGCCGGGCAGCTTCACGTGGGTCTACCTGTTCGGCGGCCCGGAAGGGCCGCCGGGCTCGGAGGTCGCGGGGGCAGCGCTTCGCTCAACCGGCCGTGCCATTGCTCGACAAGTGACTCCTCCTCGGCTGGAACGCCGTCGATCTGAAGGATCATCTCGCCGTGCGGGCGTTCCGGGTCGATGTCGGCGACCTCGCAGAATCGTTCGTATGCCGCCTCCGTCGCGGTCATCCACTCCAGCCCCATCCCGCTCGTCTCGTCACCGCGGATCACCGTCCGGGCATCACCCTTCGGGAAGCCCCCGCCCCAATACGGTCCGGTGGGTGAGGGCAACGCGGCATACGCGGCACGAACGCCGGCGGCCCGTTCGGCCGTGGTCTCCATGTCGAAGCCGCCACGGACCTGGTGGCCGAGTTGGCCGAGCGGCCCCCGGCCACCGCTCCACGCGCCGACCAGCGTGTCGGAGACCGACATGGTGCGCAGGTAGGCGGTCAACGGCCCACGGCCCCAGGTCTCTCGCTCCGTGGGGTCGTCGAACGCGCACTCCGGATCCGGTCCGGATCCGGTGATCAGCAGTCTCCAGCAGCCTTGGTTCTCAGTCCACGGCACCAGCAGGCCACCGTGCAGGCGCAGGTCGGAGATCGGGCGGGGAGATCCTGGACCCACTCCAGGCGCCGACCGACCAGCTCGAACCATTCCCGCAGAGCCTGCGGCAGGTCCACGCCCGGAGCCGTCGCGGCGGCGTCGATCTCCTCGGTCGGGCTCGCGTCCTGGGCGGTGACTGGGTCGAAGTACCAGGTGTCGATGAAGGCGGCGAGCCAGGCCCATCGGGGTGTGCGTAGCAGGTCACGTTGGCGTGCAGAGGCATCCGTCGGCTCACTGCCAGTGCGCAGTTCGGCCTCCGTCATGCAGCGAGTCTGACATGGGTGCCGTTGCTGACGGGCGCCCACCAACATGGTGCGAGCCACGCGCTTCGAAGTTCGGCTGCTGCCTCACGCCGCAAGGGAGCCACGCGGCATACGGCACCGACGAATGGGATGGCCAGGGGGTCACTGAGCGCCGAGGCCGACGGGGCAGGTCATCCCGTTGGGGCCGTGGTTGCAGTAGCCACCGGGGTTCTTGTGCAGATAGCCCTGGTGGTAGTCCTCGGCGAGATAGAACTCGCCTGCCTCGGCGGCGGGGCGCAGCTCGGTGGTGATCGCACCGAACCCCTTCTGCTGCAGCACCTTCTGGAAGGCGTCTCGGGTGGCGAGGGCGTCGGCCTGTTGCTGCGGGGTGGTCCAGTAGATCGCCGAACGGTAGGCGGTGCCGACGTCGTTCCCCTGGCGCATGCCCTGGGTGGGGTCGTGGTTCTCCCAGAAGACCTTGAGCAGCGCCTCCGCGGAGGTCTGCGCCGGGTCGTAGACCACCCGCACCGTCTCGGCGTGCCCGGTCAGCCCGGTGCAGGTCTCCTCGTAGGTGGGGTGCGGGGTGTGGCCGCCCATGTAACCGGCCGCCGTGACGACCACGCCCGGCTGGCGCCAGAAGATCCGCTCGACCCCCCAGAAGCAGCCCATCGCGAGATGGATGACAGCCGAGCCGTCCGGCCACGGGCCCTCCAGGGGCGTGCCGAGCACGACGTGGGTGGGCGACACGGCATACGGGCGGGTATGCCGCCCCGGCAGCGCCGCATCGGGGGTGACCATCGCCGTCTTCCTGCCGAAGAGCATTCCCATCCCGCCAGTATCACCCTGCCGCACGCACGCCCCCGCCGAATCACGTCGGCGCACCCCTTACCGGCTGGTTACGCTGCCCCGATGACCACTCCCGCCGCAGCGCCCGGCGCCACACCCGGCGCCGCGCCTGGCCCTGCCGACCGGCGGTGGGGGCGGCGCCTGGGCCAGTTGTATGCCGGGTTGGTCCTCTTCGCGGTCGGCGAGGCGCTCGTCATCCGGGCGGCGCTCGGGGTGATCCCGTGGGACGTGCTGCACCAGGGGCTCGTGCAGCGGCTCGGCCTCACCATCGGCGGCTGGTCGATCATCGTCGGCGCGCTCGTGCTGGTGGCCTGGATCCCGCTGCGGGAGCGGCCCGGCATCGGCACGGTGAGCAATGTGCTGGTCATCGGCGCGGTGCTCGACCAGGTGCTGCGGGTGTTGCCGGCTCCCGAGGCGGTGGGCTGGCGCGCGGCATACCTGGTGGTGGGCATCCTGCTCAACGGGATCGCGACCGCCGCCTACATCGGCGCCCGGCTCGGCCCCGGCCCCCGCGACGGGTTGATGACCGGCCTCGTCGCGCGGACCGGCCGCTCGGTGCGCCTCGTGCGCACCGCCCTGGAGGTCACCGTCGTGACCATCGGCTGGCTGCTCGGGGGCAACCTCGGCATCGGCACGGTGCTGTTCGCCCTGGCGATCGGGCCGGTCGTGCACGTCTTCCTGCCCCGGCTCACCGTGCCGGTCGGCGGGTCGGTCGGCGGGTCGGTCGGCGGGTCGGTCGGCGAGTCGGTCGGACCCGCCGCCCAGGGAGAATGAACGCGGGGTGACAACTCTGCGTCCGGGCCGCTGAGTTGGTAAACTCGTGATTTCACACCGGGGCCGTGCCCCGCACGCCTGCTGGCGTGCGTGCAGACCCGCACGGCGACCCGACGCACCACACCCGAGCAGCGCGCCCGTGGCGGCGCATTGCCCGACGCAAGGAGACTGACGTGACCGAGACCGCGAAGAGCGCCTACCTCACCCCGGAGGCCTACGACCGGCTCAAGGCTGAGCTCGAGCACCTCTCGACCGAGGGTCGAGTCGAGCTGAGCAAGCGCATCGAGGCCGCGCGCCTGGAGGGTGACCTGCGCGAGAACGGCGGCTACCACGCCGCCAAGGAGGAGCAGGGCAAGATGGAGGCCCGCATCCGCCAGATCACCCAGCTGTTGGAGACCGCGATCGTCGGCGAGACCCCGCCGCCGGACGACGGCGTCGTCGAGCCCGGCATGGTCGTCACCGTCGAGATGTTCGACGAGGAGGAGACCTTCCTGCTCGGGCACCGCGAGATCCAGGGCCACACCGACCTGCACGTCTTCAGCGAGGCCAGCCCGTTGGGCGCCGCAGTCAACGGCCGCACCGTCGGCGAGACGGTGACCTACGAGGCCCCCAACGGCAAGACCATCGAGGTCAAGATCCTCAGCACCCGGCCCTACACCAGCTGAGCCGAGCCCACCTCCCAACCCACCCCCGCGGCGCCCACCGTGGGGGTGGAGGTGTTCCGACACCCTGGATCCGCACCGAATACCTCCACCCATGCGTCCGACTCGGGTGGAGGTATTCCGTTATGCCAGGAGCCGCACCGAATACCTCCACCCGCGCGCCCGCCACGGGGACATGCCAGGGTGAGAACATACAGATCTCCACGAGGAGTGATCCGATGCCCCGCCCATTCCACCGCACCCCGGCCAGCCGAGCTGCATTCATGCTCGCCGTTCTCGTCGTCACGGCGTGCTCGGCCGCAGGCATCAGCCCGGCCGAGACCGCGACCGCCGGGAGTTCGCCGAAGGGCGCCACCAGCACTGCCCCCGTGACGTCGTCCGGGCCGACGTCCGGGCCGACGACCGTCACGCCCAGCGTCGCGTCGTCGAGCGCCCCGGCGAGTCCGGTGCCGAGCGCACCGATCACCTCCAGCACCCCCACCCCCAGTAGCCCAGTGCAGCCGGCGGGCGTGCGGCTCATCGGCAATGGGGGCGTGGTCTCGCCGGACGGCAGCCGGATGCCCAGCGATGCGACCGCGGCGCGGGCCTGGCTGGACGCCCGCCTGGGGGTCCGTGGCGCCCGGTTGGAGGAGTTGTGCGAGATGTCAGCCCAGACGGGCTATTCATTGCACTACGGAAAACTGCGGATTCTCGTCATCGGCGCCACGGTCAAGGGGTGGGAGTACCCGACGATGTATCTCTCGACCCCTGCGGTAGCGGCCACGAAGGCGCTGGCCACCGATCGGGGTATTCGCCTCGGCGCGACGCTCTCTCAGGTGCAGCGGGCCTATCCGGGTCACCGGCTCGCAGACTGGGCCGGGGAGTTCAGGCTCACGCGTAGCGGTGAGGTGACCTTCTACTTCGCCACCCAACGCCCCGGCGAAACGATGTCCAAGATGACCAGCGGCTACGCCTGCGGTGAGTGAGTCGCCGGCCCGGAACGCCGATCCGGACCATCCGTGAGGACCCGGGCGAGGTGTCGGGCCGCGGCGGGGTGACCGTCGGCGAGCAGTCCGATGACCACGAGCAGGTATGCCGTGTCGACGGCGACCACCGGGGCGCGGGGCACCCGCCAGCCGCCGGCGTGGTCGGTGCCCAGGGCGCCCAGCACGAGTTCGGTGGCCGGTTGGCCGCCGTGGCGCAGCACCCCGCCGGAGCCGAGTAGCAGCCCGACGTCGACGAGGTTGCGGGGTGGCTCGCCCGGGAAGGGTGGCCGGCCGTGCCGGCGCACGGCGACGAAGGCGGCGAGTCGGGCCAGCTCCAGCTCGGCCGCGGTCTCCGCGGCGTCGGCCGGCAGGTGGCCGGGGTCGTCGGGCAGGCGCGCGGCATACCGGCGCAGTGGGTCGGAGACCGGCAGCCGTTCGCGGTCGGCGGCCTCCAGGACCCCGGCGGCGTTCCAACGCATCCCGAGGTCGCCCTCGACCGTGCGGGCGTGCGGCAGCTGGGCGACGACGGCGCGGGGGCGCTCGGCCGACGGCTCGCCCGGCGCGACGACGGAGTAGACGTCGGTCGTCGCCCCGCCGATGTCGACGACGAGCACGTCCTGCTCCAGGGTGGCGGCGAGCACCTCGACGCCCCGCAACACCGCGTCGGGGGTGGCAGCGCGCACCAGGCGGGCGAAGTCGGGGTCGCGGGACAGCCCCTTGCCGCCGATCACGTGGGTGAGGAAGGCCGCCCGGATCGCCGCCCGTGCGCTCTCCGGGGCGACCACCCCGATTTCGGGGAGCACATTGTCGGCGAGCACCCGCGGGCGCCCGGCCGCGGCCAGGGTGGCGGCGACCTCGTCTCGCGCGTCGGTGTTGCCGGCCACGACGATCGGCACCGTCCGCGGCAGCCGTGAGCCGGCCAGGCGAGCACCATTGTGCTGCAACACGGTTGCATTGCCGCCGTCGGTGCCGCCGACGAGCAGGACGATGTCGGGGTGGCTGTCCTGCAGTGACTGCAGGGCTGGTGCATCGAGCGGGCCGCTGGCCACATGCACGACCTTGGCGCCGGCCGACAGGCCCACTCGGTGACCGGCCTCGGCGGTCACGGTGCGCTCGTAGCCGACCACCGCCAGGCGCAGCCCACCCCCGGCCGACGAGCAGGCGAGCAGCGGGGCGTCGGGGCCCGCACCGAGCTCGGCGGCCAAGGCCCGCACCCCGTCCATGACGTCGGTGGCGATCGTCGTGGGGGTCTCGCCGCGGGCCAGCAGGGTGCCTGAGATCGGGTCGACGAGCGCCGCTTTGGTGAAGGTCGAGCCGATGTCGACGCACAGCACCGGCGCACCGGGCGTGGCGGGAGGCACCCGGCTCACCCGTGGATGTCGAGCGCCTCGCGCAGGTCGGCGATGAGATCGTCGACCTCCTCGATTCCCACGGACAGCCGGATCAGGTCGCCGGGCACCTCCAACGCGGTGCCGGCGACCGAGGCGTGGGTCATCCGGCCGGGATGCTCGATGAGGGACTCGACGCCACCGAGGGACTCACCGAGAGTCCACAGCTGCACGGCCGCACAGGCCTTCACCGCGGCATCCTCGCCGTGTCGCATCCGGAAGGACACCATGCCGCCGAAGCGGCGCATCTGCCGGGCCGCGATCGCATGCCCAGGGTGGGAGGCCAGGCCCGGATAGTGGACCGCCGAGACGCCGTCGTGGCCGCTCAGGAAGTCGACGACCCGCTCGGCGTTGTCGCAGTGCCGCTCCATCCGCACCGCGAGCGTCTTGAGGCCGCGCAACACCAACCAGGCGTCGAAGGGGCCGGCGACCCCGCCGATCGCGTTCTGGTGGAAGCCGATCCGATCGGCCGCATCGGCATACCGGTCGATCGCGACGGCACCCGAGACGACCACCGCACCGCCGACGACGTCGCTGTGCCCACCGGCATACTTCGTCGTGGAGTGGGTGACGATGTCGGCGCCGAGCGCGAGCGGCTGCTGCAGATAGCTCGTGGCGAAGGTGTTGTCCACGACGAGCAGGGCCCCTGCATCGTGGGCGAGGTCGGCGAGGGCGGCCAGGTCGGCGATGCCCAACAGCGGGTTGGAGGGGGTCTCCACCCACACCAGTCGGGTGCGGCCCGGCCGGATCGCGGCGCGGACCGCGTCGAGGTCGCCCATCGGGGCGATGGTGTGGTCGATGCCCTGCGGGCCGGCCACCCGGTTGACGTATCGGTAGGTGCCGCCATAGGCGTCGCTGGGCACGACGAGGTGGTCACCAGGAACGAGCAGCGACCGGATCACGCAGTCCTGCCCGGCCAGACCGGAGGCGAAGGCGAAGCCCCGCGCCCCGCCCTCCAACGAGGCCAGGCAGGTCTCCAGGGCGGTGCGGGTCGGGTTGGCCGACCGGGAGTACTCGTATCCGCCGCGCAGCCCCCCGATGCCGTCCTGCTTGTAGGTCGACACCTGGTGGATCGGCGGCACCACGGCCCCGGTGAGGGCGTCGGCCTCCTGCCCGGCGTGGATGGCTCGGGTCGCGAAACCGGGTGTGTCCTGCGTCATGCTCCCTCACCCTAGGGTGAGCGGCGCACACAGTCGTGCACGATGCCGGCGAAGGCCAGCGTCGTCGTGCGGATCTGCACGGTGTGGTTGGTCGAGCGGGCGCTCGCCGGAGGGATCTCGACCTGCGCGCTGCCCACGACGTTCTTCTTGAGGTCCTGGGCCTGCAGGGTGCACAGGACGGTGAGCTGCGGCGGCTTGTGCACGTCGAAGGTCAGCTCCAACGTGCGTTCGTCGAGGACCCGCCAGGCAGTGGCGTCGGCGGTCACCTGCTCGCTGGCCACGGACAGCACCCGCCAGGACACGACCGCCGTGAACAACACGGTGAAGGCGATGCCCAGCGCCCACCACTTGCCGGTGCCGGGTGCGGGCCGCAACGTGGCCACAGCTGCCTCCTCCTGCGCGTCGTGTGGTCGGCGCGGTCGCGCCGGTGATGGGATGATGGTCCACCGTAGCCGCCGCCCCGAAGTCCCCGGAAAGGCAGGGTATGCCGCCCACCTCCGATCGCCCGCAGCCCCGTGCCCATGCGGGTTACCGGTTGCTGGCCGTGCACGCCCATCCGGACGACGAGTCCAGCAAGGGCGCGGCGGCCACCGCGATGTACGTCGCCGACGGGGCCCGGGTGCTCGTCGTGTCGTGCACGGGCGGCGAGCGCGGTGACGTGCTCAACGAGAAGCTCAAGAGCGACCCGCACATCATGCGAGACATCGCGCAGGTGCGCCGCGACGAGATGGCCGCTGCCGCGCAGGCCCTGGGTTGTGAGCACGTGTGGCTCGGTTTCATGGACTCCGGTCTGCCGGAGGGTGACCCGCTGCCCCCCTTGCCCGAAGGGTGCTTCGCGCTGGAGCCGCTGGCGGTCACCGCGGAGGCGCTCGTGCGGGTGATCCGCGACTTCCGGCCGCACGTCGTGACGACCTACGACGAGCAGGGCGGCTACCCGCATCCCGACCACATCATGACCCACACGGTGTCCATGGCGGCCTTCGAAGCGGCCGGTGACCCCGCGGCATACCCGCACGCGGGAGCGCCCTGGCAACCGTTGAAGCTCTACTACAACCAGTCGCACTCGGGTGGGCGGATCCGGGCCTTCCACGATGCCCTGTTGGCCCGCGGGCTGGAGTCGCCCTACACCGAGTGGGTGGCCGCCATCGAGAAGCGCCGGGCCCGCACCATCACGACCCGGGTGCCATGCGCCGACTTCTTCCCGGCGCGCGACGCCGCGCTGCTCGCGCACGCGACCCAGGTCGACCCGGAGGGGTCGTGGTTCAAGATGCCCCGCGACCTGGAGCGGTCGGTCTGGCCGACCGAGGACTTCGAGGCGGCGGTGTCCTACGTGCCGGTGGCCGCTGGAGAAGATGACCTCTTCGCCGGTCTGGGGTCACCGCAACAGGCCGATGCGTTGGCCGTCTCGGGCTCACGCACGGTGCTCTTCGATGGACGGGTGGCGGTGTAGATGAATCCTTCGACAGCGACGATGGGCCCGGGCATCGGGGCCTTCCTCGCCTTCTTCGGCCTCGCGGTCGCGCTGTGGCTGCTGATGCGCAACATGAACGGCCGGATGCGCCGGATGGCCTACCGCGAGCGGGATCGGCTCGCCGCGATCGAGGCGGAACTCGCCGCGGAGCAGGCCGCCAAGGATGCCAAGAAGTCCGGCAGGAGCGGCGCTTCCGACGGCTCGCGCCCGGATGCCCCCAACTCGTCGCCCTGATTCGCGAGACCCACCCGAAGGCGTCAGCCCTCCGGGCCCGGCGCCCGGCGACCGTCACGCGGCGAGAAAGCGCCCGTGAGGTCGTCGGGGGGCGTGCTGACACACCACCTACGACGCCCCCATACGCGCTTTCTCAGCGCGCGGCGGATGTCGCGGCGGGTCTCGCTCGCAGCATCGATCCACGACACCCGAGGCAGGCCCCGCGACAGGCCCGCGACCTGGGCATGCGACCGCAACCGTGCCGGGCGGGCGGCATACCCGAGCGGCGGCTCAGCTCGCGGCCGGGACCGGTCCGTATGCCGCGAGCGACACCGCGACGTAGTGCACGACGAAGGCCGCGACGGTGAACGCGTGGAAGACCTCGTGGAAGCCGAACCAACGCGGCGACGGGTCGGGCCGTCTCGTGCCGTAGACCACGGCGCCGAGGGTGTAGAGCACCCCGCCGACGACGATGAGCGACATGACCGCGGGGCCGCCGCCGTGCAGCAGCGGGCCGAAGTAGAACACCGCGACCCAGCCGAGCGCCACGTAGATCGGTGTCGAGAGCCACCTGGGGGCCCGGGGCCAGAGCGTCTTGAAGACCACCCCGGCGAGGGCTCCGGACCAGATCGTCCAGAGCAGGGTGCGGGCCTGCTCCGGCGGGAGCAGGCAGAGCGCGAACGGCGTGTAGGACCCGGCGATGATGAGGAAGATGTTCGAGTGGTCCAGCCGGCGCAACAGTAGCGCGGCCCGGGCCGACCAGGTGAAGCGGTGATAGACGGCCGAGGTGCCGAACAACAGGGCCGCGGTCGCCGTGAAGACGATCGCCCCGACCCTCGCTCGACCGGGGGGAGCCAGCGCGATGAGGACGGCCCCGGCGATCAGCGCCACGGGGAAGGTGCCGGCGTGCAGCCAGCCGCGCAGCCGAGGCTTGACGGCGGCGACGATCTCACTCATGGGTCAAGAGTAACCTACGTTTGCGTAACCTACGAAGCCGTAAGTTATCGGGTTCGTGGTGCGATCTGTGCAGATCCGCTGCAGAACGCGGGGGTATGCCGCGGCGGCGCCCCCGCGGCATACGGCCGCCCAGTAGCGTGGGGTCGGTGCCGCGGTCGGGTCGGGGCGGCGCCGCATCGGCAGTGGACCGGAGGTGATGGCGTGGCGCTGAGCGACGTGCTCTACGGGGTCTACGAGCGTCGTCTGGCCCGCCGCCTGGACCGTCGCACGGTGCCGCGACACGTGGGGGTGATGCTCGACGGGAACCGCCGTTGGGCCAAGGCGAACGGCTTCGACACCGCCGGAGGACACCAGGCCGGCGCGAACAAGATCCAGGACCTGCTCGTGTGGTGCGAGCAGGCTGGGGTCGACGTGGTCACGTTGTGGTTGCTGTCGACCGACAATCTCGCCCGCGACCGGCGCGAGCTCGAGCCGTTGCTGCGGATCATCGAGCGCGCGGTGACCGACCTGGCGCAGACCCGGAGGTGGCGGCTGCACCCGATCGGTGCCCTGGAGTTGCTGCCCGCGCAGACCGCGGACGTGCTGCGTCAGTCCGAGGAGCTCACCGCAGACGTGCGCGGGCTGACCGTCAACGTCGCGGTGGGCTACGGCGGGCGCCGGGAGATCGCCGACGCGGTGCGCCACCTGCTCATCGAGCACGCCGCCAAGGGCACTCCGATCGAGGTCATCGCCAAGAACGTCTCGGTCGAGGAGATCGCCCGACACCTCTACACCAGCGGTCAGCCGGACCCGGATCTGGTGATCCGCACCTCGGGTGAGCAGCGGCTCGGTGGCTTCCTGCTGTGGCAGAGCGCCAAGAGCGAGTTCTACTTCTGTGAGGCGTACTGGCCCGACTTCCGGCACGTCGACTTCCTTCGCGCGCTGCGCTCGTATGCCGAGCGGGAGCGCCGGTTCGGCAAGTAGCCCGGACCAGCCGCGGCGAGGTTGCGGTTCGATTTCGGCGGCCCTTGGTCCTTGTGCGCCCTGGCGCCCACCCATAACGTCTCCTGGACGGTTGTCACGGTCGGTGAACGGGGGGTTCGCCGGCGGCCAGGCGCCGCGGCAGCGCTTCCCGCCCACTCGGGCGGGCCGGATCGAGGAGTGTACATGGCTAGGTTCTGGTCGGGTCCGCGGCGAGCGGGCATGGTCGTGACCGTCGCGGCAGCGCTGCTCACCGCCGCCTGCAGCAGCGGTGGCGGCGGCGCCGCGAGCACGGCAACCGGTGGCGCGGCAGCGAAGGTGAAGGTGGCGTTCGTCTACGTCGGCCCCGTGGGCGACGCCGGGTGGACGAAGAAACACGACGACGGTCGCAAGGCGCTCGAGGCGGCCATGGGTGACAAGGTCACCACGACCTTCCTGGAGAGCGTGCCGGAAGGCGCGCAGAGCGAGGCCACCTTCGAGCGGCTGGCCCGCGAGGGCAACAAGGTGATCTTCGGCACCTCGTTCGGCTACATGGACCAGATGCTGGCCGTGGCGAAGAAGTACCCGGACGTCGTGTTCATGCACGGCACCGGCTACAAGACCGACAAGAACATGGGCACCTACTTCGGTGCCGCAGAAGAGGCCCGCTACCTGTCCGGCATGGCTGCCGGCAGCGCCACGAAGACGAAGAAACTCGGCTACGTCGCGGCCTTCCCGATCCCCGAGGTCATCCGGGGCATCAACGCCTTCACCCTGGGCGCCCAGAAGGTCAACCCGGATGTCACCGTCGACGTCGTGTGGACCTCGACGTGGTTCAACCCGACGCAGGAGAAGGAAGCGGCCCAGTCGCTGCTCAACAAGGGTATCGACGTCATCGCGCAGCACCAGGACACCCCCGGCCCCGGTGAGGCCGCCCAGGCCGCCAACGCCAAGTGGGTCGGCTACAACGACGACATGTCGCGCTTCGCCCCGCAGGCCTGGCTCACCGCTCCCGTGTGGGACTGGGGCCCGTTCTACATCAAGACCGTCAAGGACGTCATGGCGGGCACCTGGAAGTCGGAGCAGTACTACGGGAACATGAAGGACGGCCTGGTCAAGCTGGCCCCGTTGGCCGCCTCCGTCGCCCCCGAGGTCAAGACCCAGATCGAGGACGCGCAGAAGAAGATCATCGCCGGCGACTTCGCGCCGTTCACCGGCCCGATCACCAAGCAGGACGGTAGCTCCGCCTACGCAGCCGGCGCGAAGGCCACCCTCGAGGAGCTGCTGAAGATGGACTACTTCGTCAAGGGTGTCAACGGCAGCGCAACCGGCAAGTGACGAGCCGATGACCGACCACGTCACCCTCGGGGCGACCGGCGAGTCGCCCCGGGGGGTGGCGTTGGCCGCCCGGGGTGTCACCAAACGCTTCCCCGGGGTCGTCGCCAACGCCGATGTCGACTTCGAGCTGAAGCAGGGCGAGGTGCACACCCTGCTCGGCGAGAACGGGGCCGGCAAGAGCACCCTCGCGGCGATGCTCTGCGGCCTCTATCAGCCGGACGAGGGCCAGATCCTGCGCTCGGGCCGCCCGATCCGGCTGCGCAGCCCGCGGGAGGGCCTGGCCCACGGCATCGGCATGGTCCATCAGCATTTCCGGCTCATCCCACGATTCACCGTCGCCGAGAACGTCATCCTCGGCGACCCGGCGCAGGCGTTCCTCATGCGCCACGGCGATGCCGAGGACCGGGTCGCGGCGATCGGCGAGCGGTTCGGGCTGCCCATCGACCCGCGCGCCGTCGTCTCGGATCTCACCGTCGGGCAACGCCAACGGGTCGAGATCGTCAAGGTGCTCTATCGGGGTGCCGACGTGCTACTGCTCGACGAGCCCACCGCGGTGCTCACGCCCCAGGAGGCCGAGACCCTCTTCACCACCGTGCGCTCGATGACCGCAGAGGGCAAGGCGGTCGTCTTCATCAGTCACAAACTCGGCGAGGTGATGTCGGTCAGCGACCGGGTCACCGTCATGCGTGGCGGCCGGGTCACCGGCGAGGTCGCGACGAAGGACACCAGCGCCCGAAACCTCGCCGAACTCATGGTCGGGCGGCCGGTGGAGAGCACCATCCGTCGCGGCACGGGGGTCACCGTCGACGAGCCGGTGCTGCAGGCCACGGCGGTGCGCCTCGTCGACGGCGGGCGGGTCGCGCTCGACGGGATCGACCTGCAGGTGCTCGCCGGCGAGATCGTCGGGATCGCGGGTGTCGCGGGCAACGGTCAGTGCGAGCTGGCCACCACCCTGGCCGGGATCACCGCCCCGACCTCCGGCTCGGTGCGCATCGGCGGTGTCGACGTCGGCGGCAAGGGCGCGGCCGCGGCCCGGCACGCCGGCCTGGCCTTCGTCCCCGAGGACCGCCTCGGCACCGGCCTGGTGCCGGGCCTCACCCTCACCGACAACATGCTGCTGACCCGGCGCCGGTCCTTCGTCGTCGACCGGCGCTCGGCGCGGGCCGAGCTGAGCACAGCGATCGGGGAGTTCGAGATCAAGACCCCCGGCACCGAGGCCGAGGCCCGGGTGCTGTCCGGGGGCAACGCCCAGAAGGTGCTGCTGGCCCGGGAGGTCGCCGACACCGGCGCCACGGGAGCCGCACGGGCGCTCATCGTCTCCTCCCCGACCCGCGGTCTGGACATCGGCGCGGCGGAGTTCGTCCGCGGGTTGCTCCACCAGGTGCGCCTCGACGGTGGTGCCGTCCTGGTGATCAGTGAAGACCTCGACGAGGTGCGCAGCCTTGCCGACCGGATCGTCGTGCTCTACCGAGGCAAGGTCGTGCTGACCGGCGCGAGCGACGAGCTCGACCTGGAGGAGATCGGAATGGCGATGGCGGGAGTGCAGGCATGATGTTCCGGCTCCGGCTCGAGCGCCGACTCCACCAGCGCTGGTGGTACTCCCTGCTCGCTCCGATCAGCGCCATCGTCGCCGCGCTCGTCGTCGGTGCGGTGTTCCTCGCGATCCAGGGCTTCGACCCCGTCGCGGTGTACAAGGCGCTCTTCGAAGGCAGTTTCACGAGCCTGTTCGGCATCACCGACAGCCTGGCCATCGCCACCCCGCTCGTCATGACCGGGCTGGCCGCCGGGGTCGCCTTCCGGATGAACCTGTTCAACATCGGTGCCGAAGGCCAGTTGTATGCCGGTGCTATTGCTGGGAGCTGGGCCGGGATCGCGCTCGGCGGCACCCTGCCGCCGGTGCTGGCGGTCGGGGCGGTGCTCGTCATGTCGGCCCTCGGTGGACTGCTGTGGGCGCTGCCGGTGGCCGCCTTCAAGGCCTATCTGGGCACCAACGAGATCATCACGAGCCTCATGCTGACCTTCGTCGGTCTCTACGCGATGCGCTACCTCATCTTCGGGTCGAATTCCTACTGGCGCGACCCGCTGGTCAAGAGTTTCCCGCAGGGCAAGAAGATCGACCCCGGCGCGGAGCTGACCCTCTTCGGGTCCTACCGCACCGGGTGGGCGCTGGTCATCGTCGTGCTCGTGGCCCTGCTGATCTGGGCGCTGCTGAAGTACACGAAGGTCGGTTACGCCATGTCGGTCGTCGGGTCCTCCCCGAACGCCGCCCGGTATGCCGGGATCTCCAGCCGCAGCGTCGTGCTCGGCGCGCTGCTGCTCTCCGGGGCGCTCGGTGGTCTGGCGGGCGGGGTCGAGGTGGCCAGTCGCTCGCACTCCTTGGACCCCAACGGCCTGGCCCTCGGCCTGGGTTTCAGCGGCATCGTCGTCGCCGCGCTCGCCCGGTATCACCCGATCGGGATCGTCATCGTCGCGGTCTTCCTCGGCGGCCTGCGCAACGCCGGCGCCGCCTTGCAGAGCATGCCCGGCCAACGGGTGCCCGACGAGGTGTCCCTCATGCTGCAGGGCGCGATCCTGCTGTTCGCCATCGGCGCCGAGATCTTCGTGCGCAACCGGCTGCGCATCGTGCGACAGGTGGCGGTGACCTCATGAACGACTCGGCCTTCGTGCTCATGCTCGCGGCCTCCATGGTGGCCGCCACTCCGATCGCCCTGGCTGCGCTCGGGGAGTTGCTCGCCGAGCGCTCCGGGGTGCTCAACCTCGGGGTCGAGGGGATGATGCTCATCGGTGCGGTGACTGCCTTCCAGGCCGGCACCGCCTCGGGCAGCCTGTGGGTGGCGTTGCTCGTCGGTGCGGTGGCGGGTGCCGTGCTGTCGGTCGTGCACGCCTTCCTCACCATCACGCTGCGGGCCAGCCAGATCGTCACGGGACTGTCGCTGACCATCTTCGGCACCGGGCTGGCCACCTTCGTCGGCAAGTCGATCGAGGGCCAGCCGCTGGCCGCCGACTTCCGGCCCACCCCATGGGGCCCGCTGGCCCAGATCCCGGTGCTCGGCCCGGTGTTCTTCAACCAGGACCCGATCGTCTACGCCACGATCGCGCTCGGCATCGGGATCGCGTTCTACCTGAACCGCACCCGAACCGGCCTGTCGCTGCGCTCGGTCGGGGAGTCTCCGGCCACCGCCGACTCCATGGGCATCCCGGTCGCGCTCTTCCGGTACGTCCACGTGATGCTCGGCGGACTGCTGGCCGGGGCCGCCGGGGCCTATCTCGTACTCGGGCAGGTGCCCTCGTGGAGCCAGGACAGCACGACCGGCGGCCTGGGCTGGATCGCCCTGGCCCTCGTCGTCTTCGCCTCCTGGCAACCGATCCGGCTGCTGCTCGGGGCCTATCTGTTCGGCTTCTCCCGCCAGCTCAACTTCTTCCTCCAGGGCCAGGGCGTCGGCGTGCCCGCCGAGGTGTTGGCGATGCTGCCCTACCTGCTGACCATCATCGTGCTCGTCGTCTGGGGCAGCCGTGACCTGCGCCGGCGCGTGGGCGCCCCGGAGGCGCTGGGCCTGGCCTACGTGCGCGACGAACGCTGAGCCGATCGGTCGGCTGCGGTGGGCTCTGGTCCACCGGTCCGATCACTCCTGACACGATGAGGGCGTGACCCAGCCCCAGGACGACCTCGCGACCCGCCTGCTCGACGCGCACACCACGTGGCAGCTGGCCCAGTTGCACGGCGACGGTCTCACCGAATTCATCGAGCGAGCGGTCGCGGAGATCTACGACGCGGGGTCGCGCCTGCGGCTGCGCGACGTCGTCCCGAGTGACGCCCTGAGCGCGACCCTGCGCCGGGCCGCGCAGATCGTGGCCGACTCCCAGGCGCTGGCCGACCTGGCCACCGCGATCCCGGTCCGGGTGCATGCCATGGCGGAGAACGCCGATCATCGCCTTGACGAGGTCGCCGCGCGCGCGGACGTCGAGGAGTTCGTCGCGGCGATCCTCGACCTGGACCGGTGGCACGAACGCAGCCTGGACCGACTCACCGGCAGCCCGCTCGTCGGGGTCGTCGCCTCGGCCTTCGTCACCCGGCTGGTCTCCGACGTCCTCGCCCAGAACACCGACCTGGCCCGCAAGGTGCCCGGCATGTCGTCGCTGTTGTCGATCGGCGGCAGCGCTGTGGCTCGGGCCCGCGGGCTGGCCGACCGGCAGCTGGAGGGCGTGCTGGGCGAGGCGATGGGCAAAGGCGGCGAGCTGGCGGTCCGACGGGTCAACGCCGCCCTGTTGGGCGTGTTGCGCACCGGCCCGGTGCGTGGAGCGGTGCTGGAGAGTTGGGATCTGGAGGCCGGCGAACCGATCTCCGGCCTGGCCGTCGACCTGCCGCCCGAAGGGGTGCGACGGCTCGCGGAGGCGGTCTATGCCCTCGTCGCCGGGGCGGCCGACACGGCATACGGGGACGTCGTCATCGACACCTGCATCGAGGTCCTGCTCGAGCGCCACGGCGACGACGACATCGCCGGCCTGCTCAGGACGCTCGGCCTGGAGCGTGCCGACCTCGCCGAGGCTCTTGATCGGGCGCTGCGCCCGGCGTTGGACACGTTGCACGCGACCGGCGACCTCGAGCGGATCATCCGTACCGGGATCGAGCCGTTCTACGCCAGCGACGAGGTGCGTCGTCTGCTCGGGGAAGGCCCCCGGCGCAACACCCGCCGCCCTCGCCAGACCGGGGGCGGGCGCGCCGACCCGTGACCTGCGGTGGCGCACGCTGCGGGGAGGATTTGCCATCGCACCGGCTGTCATGCCACGCTACATCTCGATTCGATAACGGCCAGGTGTATGCCGCGCCACGACGGGTCATGTCGGCAAGGCAAGCGGCAAGCGGCACTCGGGTAGCCGGGGGCACGGAAGGTGGGGTCTCGTGCGGGAGCGGTACAGCGGTCGGCATCGACGCAGCACGGCGGGGGCAACCCCGGTCGGCGCGGGCGGTATGGCCGGTGCCTCCTTCCGCCCCCTCGTGCACGCCGGGGCGACGGTGGCCCTCGCCGGGGCCTGCGTCGGCGGATACCTCATGACCGGTGGCGAGGCCACCGCGCTGCCCTCGGGGGGTGACCCGCGGGCGGCCCAAGTGATCTCGCTGGACCGACTGCTGAGCCCGAACTCGGCCGCTGAAGCGGCGGCTCTGCGCACGCCAGGCGTGCTGGGGTCCGCCGGTCTCGCGGCCGGCGCCAGCGCCCAGGAGCTCACCGAGAGCGGGCGCATGGCCCGCGGCGAATCGCAGCTGCAAGCCGCGGCAGCGCAGGCCCTGCGGGCTCAGCAGGCCATCGCCGCGGCGGAGGCGGCGACCCGAGCCGCCGAGGCCGATCGGGTCGCGCGCGAGGCCCAGCGGGCGGCCGTGTTGGCCAACGCCCGCACCGACCCACGGTCCGTCGCCCGGATCATGGTCGCCGAGCGCGGCTGGGACGACGCCCAGTTCCAGTGCCTCAACAAGCTGTGGACCAAGGAGAGCAACTGGTCCTACACGGCCCGCAATCGGTCCTCCGGTGCCTATGGCATCCCGCAGTCCTTGCCCGCGTCGAAGATGGCAACCGCCGGCAGCGACTGGCAGACGAATCCGGCGACCCAGATCAAGTGGGGCCTGAGCTACATCTCCTCGGTCTACGGCACTCCCTGCAACGCCTGGGGTCACTCGGTCCGGGTCAATTGGTACTGACCGCAGGTCGGTTCTGGCCACACGCGAATCGGTACTGACCGCGTAGGTCCCTCGGCACGCACCGATCCCGCTTACGCCGGGGTCAGAGCTTGCGCAGTCGTACCCGGCTGACCGAGTGGTCCTCGCCCTTGACGATCACCAGCGTGGCCCGCTGGCGGGTCGGCAGGATGTTCTCGATGAGGTTCGGACCGTTGATCGTCTCCCAGATGGTCAAGGCGGTGGCGATCGCCTCGTGATCGGAGAACGCGGCATACCGGTGGAAGTAGGACTCCGGGTCGCTGAACGCGGTCTGGCGGAGCGCGAGGAAACGTTCGACATACCAGCGCCGGATGTGCGACACCCGCGCGTCGACGTAGACGGAGAAGTCGAAGAAGTCGCTCACCGCGAGCCCGGTGCCCCCCATCGGGCGTTTCGGCGGCGCCCCGAGGACGTTGAGGCCTTCGACGATGAGCACGTCCGGGCGACGCACCGTCATGCGTTCCCCCGGGACGATGTCGTAGTGCAGGTGCGAGTAGACCGGCGCGCTCACCTCCTCCCGCCCGCCCTTGACCTCGGCGAGGAAGCGCAGCAGCGCCCGACGGTCGTAGGACTCGGGGAAGCCCTTGCGGTGCATCAGCCCTCGACGCCTCAGCTCGGCGTTCGGGTAGAGGAAGCCGTCGGTGGTGAGCAGTTCGACGTTCGGGGTCGAGGGCCAGCGCGAGAGCATCTCACGCAGGATGCGTGAGGTCGTCGACTTGCCCACCGCCACCGACCCCGCCACCCCGATGACGAACGGGGTGCGTTGCCGCCGCTCCATGAGGAAGTCGCTGGTCACGCCGTGCAACTGGTCGGTGGCCTCGCAGTAGAACGTGAGCAACCGCGACAGCGGCAGATAGACCTGCTCCACCTCCCGCAGGTCGAGGGGGTGGTGGATGCCGCCCAGCCGGGTCAGGTCGGCCGCGGTGAGGCTCATCGGGTGGTTCTCCCGCAGGCGTGACCAGTCCGCCCGGTCCAGCTCGACGAAGGGGGTGGGAAAGCCTGCTCCGTTGCCGTCCCGGCGCGTGGTCACGGCGGTCATTGTTGCGTATGCCGCGGGCCGCCTCCGCGACACCTCGCCGTCACCGCTCATCGAGGTCGTGGTGACGGGTCGCGGCCGGCATCAGGGGGCGGGCGCGGACCGGCGTCGCGAGGTGGCGTCGCGGGCGGGCGCGGCATACCCGAGGGATGGGGCCCGTAGGCTGGGGAACATGTGTGGAATCGTGGGATACGTCGGTCCGAGCACCGACACGACGGCGTTGGCCGTCGTGATGGAGGGCTTGGCCCGCATGGAATACCGCGGCTACGACTCGGCGGGCGTGGCCCTGCTCGACGGCGGCCGGGTGCAGGTGCGCAAGCGGGCCGGCAAGCTGGCCAACCTCGTCGCCGAGATCGAAGCCCACCCGCTGGCCGGCACCACGACCGCGATCGGGCACACCCGGTGGGCCACCCACGGCGGCCCGACCGACCGCAACGCCCACCCGCACCTGGGCGGACGGGATCGGCGGCTGGCGCTCATCCACAACGGGATCATCGAGAACTTCCACCCACTCAAGACCGAGCTCGTCGACCTCGGGATGAGCTTCGACTCCGAGACCGACACCGAGGTCGCCGCGCACCTGGTGGCCCTGGCCTTCGAGCGCACCGGTGACCTCACCGAGGCGATGCGCCAGGCGGTGAGCCGCCTGGAGGGCGCCTTCACCCTGCTGGCCGTCCACGCCGACGCCCCGGGCGTCGTCGTGGGCGCCCGGCGCAATTCCCCGCTCGTGGCCGGGCTCGGCGACGGCGCCAACTACCTGGGCTCCGACGTCGCCGCGTTCATCGGCCACACCCGGGAGGCCCTGGAGCTCGGTCAGGACCAGATCGTCACGATCACGCCCTCGTCGGTCTCGGTCATCGGCTTCGACGGCGCCCCGGCGGAGGGCAAGCGCTACCACGTCGATTGGGACGCTGCGCGGGCCGAGAAGGGCGGCTACCCGTCGTTCATGGCCAAGGAGATCGACGAGCAGCCCCGCGCCATCGCCGACACCCTGCTCGGGCGCACCAAGGACGACGGTGAGCTGGTGCTCGACGAGCTGCGGGTCTCCGAGGACTCGCTGCGCTCCGTCGACAAGATCGTCATCGTCGCCTGCGGCACCGCCGCGTATGCCGGGATGATCGCGAAATACGCCATCGAGCACTGGGTGCGGATCCCCTGCGAGGTCGAGCTGGCCCACGAGTTCCGGTATCGCGACCCGGTCATCGGCGAGCACACGCTCGTGCTGTCGATCAGCCAGTCCGGCGAGACGATGGACACCCTGATGGCGGTCAAGCACGCCCGCGAGCTCGGCGCGCTGACCGTCTCGATCTGCAACACGCACGGCTCGACGATCCCCCGGGAGAGCGACGCCGTGCTCTACACCCACGCCGGGCCCGAGGTTGCCGTCGCCTCGACGAAAGCCTTCCTCGCCCAGATCACCGCGTGTTACCTGCTCGGGCTCTACCTCGCCCAGCTGCGCGGCGGCACCTTCGCCGACGAGGCGGCCGCGGTGATGCGCGAGCTGCGCGGCATACCGGAGCACGTGCAGACCGTCCTGGACCGGATGGACCGGGTCCGCGAGATCGCCCGGTTCATGGCCGACACCCGTTCGGTGCTCTTCCTCGGCCGGCATGTCGGCTTCCCGGTCGCCCTCGAGGGCGCGCTCAAGCTCAAGGAGATCGCCTACATCCATGCCGAGGGCTTCGCCGCGGGCGAGCTCAAGCACGGGCCGATCGCGCTCATCGAGCCCGGTCAGCCGGTGTTCATCGTCGTGCCGAGCCCGGCCACCCCGCACGACCTGCACCGCAAGATCGTCTCGAACATCCAGGAGATCCGGGCCCGAGGCGCCCGCACCCTGGTCATCGCCGAGGATGGTGACGAGGCAGTCGTCCCGTTCGCCGACGAAGTGATCCGGGTGCCGGCCGTGTCGCCGCTGCTGGCCCCGCTGCTCACCGTCGTGCCGTTGCAGGTCTTCGCGCTGGAGTTGGCGACGGCCAAGGGTCTGGACGCCGACCAGCCGCGCAATCTGGCCAAGTCCGTGACCGTCGAATAGTCGGCGCCGATGGTCATCGGAGTCGGCATCGACGTCGTCGACATCGAGCGGTTCGGGGCGACCCTGGCCCGCAGCCCTCGGTTGCTCGAGCGCCTGTTCACCCCCGCCGAGCAGGGCATGGCACTGCCCTCGCTCGCGGCCCGGTTCGCCGCCAAGGAGGCGTTGGCCAAGGCCCTCGGCGCCCCCGTCGGGCTGCGCTGGGTCGATGTCACCGTCGTGCGCGGAGCGGACGGCCGGCCCGAGTTGGACGTGCAGGGCGGCGTGCTCGCGCGGGTCCGGGAGCTGGGCATCCAGACGTTGCATGTGTCGCTGTCCCACGACGCCGGGGTCGCCTCGGCGGTCGTCGTCGCCGAAGGGGAGTCGTGAGCCGCTCATGATCCGCGCGTATGCCGTGCCCGACGTCCGGGCCGTCGAGGCGGCCGCCATGGCGGGCCTGCCCGACGGTGAACTCATGCAGCGGGCTGCGGCCGGGCTCGCCGAGGTGCTCGCCGCCCGATTGCGTGAGCGGGACGGCTCCCGGATCGTCGCGCTCGTCGGCGGCGGTGACAACGGCGGCGATGCCCTGTATGCCGCGGCGCTGCTCGCCGCCGAGGCCGGCACGACCCGCGAATCCGGGCAGATCGGGGACGCCTCGCGGTGGGAGATCGTCGCGATCTGCCCCGCCTCCGGAGCAGTCCATCCGGGAGGCCGCGAGGCGGCGTTGGCCGCGGGAGTCACGCTGGTCAGCGGCGCGGTGTCCGAACAGGCCGCAACCGCAACCGCGGTCGAAGCCGGCGCCGGGAGCGAAGCACCGTGGCGGCAGGCGCTGGCCGGCGCCGACCTCGTCGTCGACGCCATCACCGGCATCGGCGGGCGCCCCGGGCTGCGGCTGGAGGCCCGGGCCTGGGTGGACGCGATCCCGGAGAGCGCCTATGTCGTGGCCGTCGACCTACCCAGTGGGCTGGACCCCGCCGGCCTGGTCGGCACCGCGCACTGCGTCTTCGCCGACGAGACGGTCACCTTCGGCGCGCCCAAACCCTGCCACCTGCTGCCGGCCGGTGAGGGTGCCACCGGGCGGCTCACCGTCGTGGACATCGGCCTGGACTTCGCCGGCTGCGCTCCCGCGGTCGAGCGGCTCACCCACGCCGATGTCGCCGCACGATGGCCGGTGCCCCATGCGGCGTCGGACAAGTACACGCGGGGGGTCGTCGGCATCGTCGCGGGCTCGGGCACCTACCCGGGGGCGGGGGTGCTGTCGGTGCTCGGGTCGTTGGGGGTCGGCGTCGGCATGGTGCGCTACCTCGGACCGCCGGAGGTCGCGGCCTCGGTGCACCGGCACGCGCCGGAGGCCGTCACCGCCACCGGCCGGGTGCAGGCGTGGGTGCTGGGCTCGGGCGTCGACCCCGACGACCAGGACGACCGCACCCAGCTGCGGCGCATCGAGCTGGCCCTGGCCGGCGTCGACCCCTGTGTCGTCGACGCCGGTGCCCTGAGCCTGGTCGCCGAACGACCCGGCTTCAGCGTGCTCACCCCGCACGCCGGGGAACTGGCCAGACTGCTCACCCGGCTCGGAGTCGCGCCGTCCCTTGCCGACGCCGCGCAGGCGCCCAGTACACCAGAACCCGTCGCTGCGACGGGAACCGGTCCCACCGATGTGGGCTCGGGCGCCGCAGGTGGAACCAAGAATATCGTCGATGTGACGAAAGACGACGTGGTGGCCCGACCGGTGGAGCACGCGCAGGCCGCGGCCGATGCGTTGGGGGCGGTCGTGCTGCTCAAGGGGTCGACGACGCTCGTGGTGTGCCCGACCGAGTGGGGGCGTCCGATCCGCAGTCAGGCCGACGCGCCGGCCTGGCTCGCCACGGCCGGAGCCGGCGACGTGCTCGGCGGTGTCATCGGCTCGCTGTTGGCCGGCGGGCTGGACCCGGCCGACGCGGCGACCATCGGTGCCCTCGTGCACGGCGTCGCCGCCGACCGTGCCAACCCGGGCGGCCCGGTCCGGGTCCTGGCCCTGGCCCACGCCCTGCCCGAGACGGTCGCGGCTCTCCTGGCGTGACCGAACGACGGTGCGAAGGCCCGCGCGCGCGGTGTCACACTGTGCGGTGATGAACCACCCACTGCGCCCAGGCAGCCCGGCGACGGCCTACGTCGACCTCGCCGCCATCGAGTCGAACGTCCGCATCCTCCGTGAGCACGCTCCCAGCGCCGAGTTCCTCGCGGTCGTCAAGGCCGACGGCTATGGGCACGGGCTGCTGCCGTGCGCCCGCGCGGCGGTGCGGGCCGGTGCGGGATGGCTCGGCACGGCCCGCCTCGACGAGGCCCTGGCCTTGCGGGACGCGGGCATCGGCGGCCGGGTGTTCACCTGGCTGCACGTGCCCGGGGCCGATTTCGCGGCGGCGCTGACCCGCGACATCGACCTCGCGGCATACGCGTTGTGGGATCTCGCGGAGATCGCCGCGGCCGCCCGGGCGACCGACCGGGTGGCCCGGCTGCACCTCAAGGTCGACACGGGGCTGGGGCGGGGCGGCGCTTTCGGGGCCGGGTTCACCGAACTGCTGCACGCGGCCCGGGCCCTGGAGGCGGAAGGGTGCCTGCGGATCGTCGGGTTGTGGTCGCATTTCGCGTATGCCGATGAGCCCGACCACCCGACGGTCCGCCACCAACAGGAGGTATTCGACGCGGCGATCGCGCAGGCGCAGGCCGCCGGGTGCCGGCTGGAGGTGCGTCATCTCGCGAACTCCGCCGCGACCCTCACCAACCCCAGCGCCCATTACGACCTGGTCCGGCCCGGCATCGCCGTCTACGGGCTGACCCCGGTGCCACAGCTGCCCGACGCGGCGTCGGCTGGGCTGACCCCGGCGATGACCCTGGTGTCCCGGCTGGCCAACGTCAAGGACCTGCCGGCCGGTCAGGGGGTCAGTTACGGCCACCAGTACGTCACCGAGCGTGCCACCCGGGTGGGTCTGGTGCCGATCGGTTACGCCGACGGGGTGCCCAGGGCGGCCACCAATGTCGGCCCGCTGGCCGTCGGCGGGCAGCGCTACCGGATCGCCGGGCGGGTCTGCATGGACCAGGTGCTCGTCGATCTCGGCCCGGATCACCCGGCCCAGGCCGGTGACGAGGTCGTGGTCTTCGGCGCCGACCCGGCCGGTCCGACCGCGCAGCAGTGGGCCGATGCCATCGGGACGATCTCGTATGAGATCGTGACGAGGGTGGGCCCGCGGGTCGAGCGCGTCCACGTCAACGGTGTGGGGGAAGACGACACAGGGGAGGGCAGCGCATGAGTCGCGGGCGTCCGACGCTCACCGGCCTGGGGATCGGGCTCGGGGCGGCCGGCATGGCCGGGGCGGCCGGCGCGGCGAGCCTGGTCGCGGATCGGCTGCGCCGCCGCGAGGATGCCGCCCTGCCGGAGTATGCGAGCCTCATCGAACCGGCGGATGAGGAGCTCGTCGTCGTGGCCGACGACGGTGTCGTGCTGCATGCCCAGGTCGACGAGCCGACCGGTGACCCGTTCACCGCCGACGGGCGCCGCAAGCCGACCGTCGTGCTCTCGCACGGCTTCTGTCTCACCTCCGAGTGCTGGGTGCTGCAACGCCGGGCGCTGCGCAAGGCCGGCTACCGGGTCGTCACGTGGGACCTGCGTGGCCACGGCCGTTCCGGCCCGGGCTCCAGCGGCAACTACGTCATCGACCAACTCGGCGAGGACCTGTATGCCGTGATCCGGGCCGCCGCGCCCGAGGGTGATCTCGCGCTCGGTGGGCACTCGATGGGCGGCATGACGACGATGGCGATGGCCGCCGCGCACCCGGAGGTCATCGAGGAACGCACGGTAGCGTTCGCGGCGATCGCCACCTCACCCGGTGGGCACCCGGTCGCCAACGGCGGCTTCGCCGCGGCAGCCGGCAAGGTGCTCCTCGAACGGGTCGGCCCCCGGGTCTTCGGCCGGCTCGTCACCCGCCCCGAGCTGTTGGCCAGCATCCTGCGGGCCAACCGCGACCTGGAAGAGTTCCTCGTGGAGCGCTACTCGTTCGCCTCGCCGGTGCCGCGCAGCGCCGTGCGGCTCACCGCGAAGATGATCCTGGGCACCCACCTCACGGTGATGAGCGACTTCGTGCACACCTTCAACACCTACGACAAGACCGCGGCGCTGGCGTTGTTCACGCACGTCGAGACGCTCGTCTTCAACGGCACCCAGGACGTCCTCACGCCCCCCTCGCACAGCGAGATCATCGTCGGCGCGATCCCGAGCGCCGAGCATGTGCTCATCCGCGATGCGGGGCACATCATCATGCTGGAGTATCCCGACCTGCTCAACGAGCACCTCATCGCGCTGCTCGAGAGGGCCGCGCTCGACCGGGCCGAGCACCTCGACCCAGCCGACAAGCCGCCGGTCACGACCGTCGTCACCCCGGTGGCCAAGGCCCGTCAGATCCGCGAGGGCCTGCGCGAGGGCCGCCGCAAGCGCGCGGCCGGGCGCCGCGAGCCGGCTCGGTGACCACCGCGTCCGGGCCACCGGACGGATCCGGGCCGGTCCGGTGCGGCGACGTGGAGGCGACCCGGGCCGCGGGGGTGAGGCTCGCGGCATACCTGCGAGCCGGTGACGTGCTCGTGCTCACCGGCGATCTGGGCACCGGCAAGACCACCTTCACCCAAGGAGTCGGCGCCGGGCTCGGGGTGCGCGGGCCGGTGACCTCGCCGACCTTCGTCATCGCCCGGGTGCACCCGAGCGTGCGGCCTGGAGGGGGACCGGCCCTCGTGCACGTCGACGCCTACCGGCTGGGCACCGCCCTGGAGTTCGACGACCTCGACCTGGACACCGACCTGGCCGCCGCCGTCGTCGTCGTCGAGTGGGGCGAGGGGCTGGCCGAGGGCCTGTCCGGCGACCGGTTGCACGTGCACCTGCACGCGCACGACGACGGCTCGCGCAGCGTGCGCCTCGTCGGGGTCGGCGCCCGGTGGTCGGCCGACGCGGTGGCCGCCGTGCAGGCCGCGATCCTCGATCCGGCGGCGGGATAGCCTGTCCAGAATGTTGCTGCTCGCTCTCGACACCGCCACGAGCGCGGTGACCGTCGCCCTGCACGACGGCGACCGTGTCCTCGCCGAGGCGAGCACTCTCGATCCGCGGGCCCACGGCGAGCGGCTCGCACCGGGCATCGACGCGGTGCTGCGCGAGGCCGGGGTGGCACCCGGGCAGCTCACCCACATCGTCTGCGGCCTGGGCCCGGGGCCGTTCACGGGGCTGCGGGTCGGCATCGTCACCGCTCGGGTGCTCGCCCTCGCCACCGGGGCCGCGCTGCACGGGGTGTGTTCCCTCGACGCCCTCGCGTATGCCGCCGCCTCCGCGGCGCCGCCGGACGAGTCGCCCGGCGCGATCGCCGGCAGCGAGCTGGTCGTGGCCACCGACGCCCGACGCAAGGAGGTCTACTGGTCTCGGTATGCCGTTTCGGCGTCGGGTTCCGTGTCGGCTTCGGCGTCGAAGCCGGGCTCGGGCCCGGTCGTCACCGCGCTCACCCCGCCCTCCGTCGAGCGCCCGGCCGACCTCCCCGCGCCGCTGCGGGATCTGCCGACCGCCGGGCGCGGACCACTGCTCTACCCGGAGCTCTTCACGCGAGCAGTTCCCCCGTGGGATGTCGACGCCGCGGCCCTGGCCCGGCTGGCCGTGGCCCGGCTGGCCGCCGGCGACCCCCTCGCGGATCACGAGCCGTACTACCTGCGCCGCCCCGATGCGGCGCCGAACGCGACCCGCAAGTCGGCCCTCGGATGACCGACACCACCGACCTCGCGCTGCGGGTGCGCCCGCTGGCGTGGACCGACCTGGGCCGGCTGGCCGAGTTGGAGGCCGCCCTGTTCGCCGACGACGCGTGGAGCGAGGCGACCTGGTGGGCGGAGCTGGCCGCCCGCCCGCGCCGCGACTATGTCGTCGCGGAGTGGGTGCCCGTCGCCGAGGGCGCTGCGCGGGCACCCGAGGCACCTGCGGGGCCGGACGACGGCTCGGCAGCGGGTGCGCCCCGCATCGCCGGGTACGCCGGGGTGGACCTGGCCGGCGACACGGCCGACGTCATGACCGTGGCCGTCGACGCGGCATACCGGGGCCGGGGGGTCGGTGACCTGCTGCTCGGCCGACTCATCGCGCGCGCCGCGGCGCACGGCGCCGGGGCGCTGCTGCTGGAGGTGCGCGCGGACAACGCGCCGGCACTGGCCCTGTATCGCCGACACGGGTTCGAGCAGGTGTCGGTGCGCCGGCGCTACTACCAACCCGCCGATGTCGACGCGCTCGTGCTGCGCCGGCTGCTGCCCGACGCCGCGCCGCGGCTCGACCCCGGTCCCAACCATGGACCCGGCCACGAACCCAGCCTCGAACCCACGGAGACATCCCGATGAGCGGCCCGACGAGCGCCCGCCACGGAGGCGACGAGCCGCTCGTGCTCGGCATCGAGACCTCCTGCGACGAGACCGGCATCGGGTTGGTCCGCGGGCACACCCTGCTCGTCGACGCGATCGCGAGCTCGGTCGACGAGCACGCCCGGTTCGGCGGTGTCGTGCCCGAGGTGGCCTCCCGGGCGCACCTGGAGGCCATGGTGCCCACCATCGAGCGGGCCTGCCGGGAGGCCGGCGTGCGGCTGCACGATGTCGACGCCGTGGCCGTGACGCATGGCCCCGGCCTGGCCGGTGCCCTCGTCGTCGGGGTGGCGGCGGCCAAGGCCCTGGCCGTCGGGTTGGGGGTGCCGATCCACGGGGTGAACCACCTGGCCGCGCATGTCGCGGTCGACACCCTCGAGCACGGGCCGCTGCCCGAGCCGACGATGGCGCTGCTGGTCTCCGGCGGGCACTCGTCGCTGCTGCTCGTGCCCGACGTCACCGCCGACATCCGCCCGCTCGGGGCGACCATCGACGACGCGGCCGGCGAGGCCTTCGACAAGGTCGCTCGGGTGCTCGGGCTGCCCTTCCCCGGCGGACCGCACATCGACCGGGCCGCCCGCGACGGCGACCGGTCGGCCATCGACTTCCCGCGGGGATTGACGACCGGCCGCGATGCGCAGCGTCATCGCTTCGACTTCTCCTTCTCCGGTCTCAAGACGGCCGTGGCCCGCTGGGTGCAGCTGCGTGAGCTGGCCGGTCAGCCGGTGCCGGTCGCCGATGTCGCGGCGAGCTTCCAGGAGGCGGTCGTCGACGTGCTCACCCGCAAGGCCGTCGCCGCCTGCCGGGCCGAGGGAGTGGGGCACCTGCTCGTCGGCGGCGGGGTGGCGGCGAACTCACGGCTGCGGGCCCTCGCGCAGGAACGCTGTGACGCCGCGGGCATCCAGCTGCGGGTGCCGCGCCCGGGGCTGTGCACCGACAACGGCGCGATGGTCGCCGCGCTGGGCGCCCAGTTGGTGGCCCGCGGCCGGCCCGCGTCGCCGTTGGACCTGCCAGCCGACTCGTCGCTGCCCGTCACCGAGGTGTCCGCCAGGTGATCCGGGCGGTCAACCGCAGCGGACCAGGCCGAAACGCACCTTGAGTCCGATGACCCGCCGGGTGGCGGCGTCGAGCGCGGCGGCGAAGCCGGGGTCCGCGGCCGCTCGGGTGCGCACTGCGGCGAGCATGGTCGGCAGCTGACCGGCCTGCGCGGTGAGGACGATGTCGCCACCGGCCGCGAGGAAGCGCACGGCCCGGTCGCCCACCGGCACGGCGGCGACCGCCCTTGCGGCGCCGACGTCGTCGGTGATGACGACCCCCTGCCAGCCGAGTTGGGTGCGCAACAGGTCGGTGACGATCGCCCGGGAGAACACCGCCTGATTCGTGGCATCGAGTCGGGGGTAGCGGGCCGAGGACACCATGACCATGCCCACGCCGGCGGCCATGCCGGCCCGGAACGGCTCCAGGTGCGGGTCGGAGCGCGTGGCGGTCTCGTCGGTGATGCCGACGGCGGTGATGTCGGTGTTGCCGGTGACCCGGCCCAGGCCCGGGAAGTGCTTGACGGTGGCGATCACCCGCTGCGACTGCAGGCCGGTGACCACGGCAGGAACGGCCGCGAGGACGGTCTGGGGGTCTGCGGCATACTGGCGACCCCACCGGCCGATCGGTTGATTGCGGGTGGTCATCGCGGACGGCACCGTGTCGGCGACCGGCGCCAGGTCGACATTGACCCCGGCGGCGTGCAGTTCTCGACCGACGATCGTGGCGCGGGCGGTGAGCTCGGCCGGCGTCTCGCGGCCCTGCTCGACGGCCCGCGGCTGCAGGGTGAAGCCGGGGCCCTTGAGCTGCTGCACCGCGCCGCCCTCCTGATCGGCCGCGATGAGCAGGTCGACCGGCCCGGTGGCGACGGCCTGCAGGTGGGCCGACACGTCGGCGACCTTCGCGGCCCCGCCGCTCCAGCCGCCGAGATAGATCACCGCACCGACCCGGTGCGTGGCGATCGCCGAGTCCAACCCGCCGGGTGCCTGCCCGGGTTGCAGCCCCACCATGAACAGCTGACCGAGCCGTTGCGGCGCCGACAGCCCGGCGATGGTGCGATCGGCGCACGCCGCCTCGGCTGCCGACAGCGGTGGGGGGTATGCCGCGGGCCCACCCGGGCCGCCGGAGCCGCCCGGGGCCGAGGTGGGCCCCGCGCCGCCCGGTGCTGAGCCGCCCGTGCCGCCCGAGGCTGCCCCGGGAGCCGTGCTGCTGCCGCTGCTCGAACCGGCCACCCGGCCGGGCACCGACGGGGCGTCCGAGCCGGAGGGCGGGGCAGTGCACGCCAGCAGCGCGCTGGCCACCACCAGGATCGTCAAGGGAAAGCTGCGCCGGACCATCACCGGGCGAGGCTAGCCGTCGCGGCGGGGGAGCGCGCGGCATACTGGCGGCTCGTGAGACCAGTCGTGCTCGATGTGGACACCGGTGTCGACGACGCCTGCGCCATCCTGCTCGCGGCGCTGCACCCGCAGCTGCAGTTGCGGGCGGTGACCTGCGTCGGCGGGAACGCCCCGGTCGACCAGGTCGTGCGCAACACCCTCGCCGTGTTGCACACCTGCGGACGTTCCGACGTGCCGGTCGGGCGAGGGGCGGCCCGACCACTGCTCGAGCCGGCCCGCGACGCCCGGCACGTGCACGGCGACGACGGGATGGGCGACCTCGGGTGGCCGAGCGCCCCGCACCAGGCGGACCCGCGCCCGGCGGTCGAGTTGCTGCGTGACGTGCTGCTGGCCGCCGCCGCCACCGGCGACCCCGACCAGTTGATCACCCTCGTGCCGACCGCACCGTTGACCAATGTCGCCCTGCTCTTGCGCGCCTACCCGGAGGCAGCGGCCGGCCTGCGCGAGATCGTCTTCATGGGCGGGGCCGCGCACGTCGGCAATGCCACGGCGTCCGCGGAGTTCCACGTCTTCCACGACCCGGAGGCTGCGGCCATCGCCCTCGACGCAGCGGCCGACCTTCTCGTCCCAGTGACGATGTATGGCCTCGACGTCTTCTACCAACCGGTCGTCTCCCGCGCCGAGGCTGCCGACTTGATCGCCGCGGGCCGGGCGGCCGGCCCGCACACGCCGGCCGAGCTGGGCGGGCGGCTCATCGACTTCCAGTGCGAGCGTTTCGCCGCCGACACCGCGACCATCGGTGACGCCGGCGCCGTCGCCGCCGTGCTCGCCCCGGATGCGCTGACCTGCGAGCAGCTGCCGATCCGGGTCGAACTGGCCGGCACCTGGTCGCGCGGGCGCACCATCGTCGACCGGCGCGACTGGTCCGGCGACCTGGCCCACGATCCGCACGGGCCGGCACCGCTGAGCGTCCGGGTCGCGCTCGGCATCGACGGCCCCCGGTATGCCGCCCTCTGGCGCGACACGCTCCGGCAGCACGGTGCAGCTGCTGCCGCTCCTGCGCCTGCCCCTGCTGCTGCTGATCCTGCTGCCACTGACCCCACCGGCTCCCGATGACCGGCCGGGTGGTCGTCGTCGGCTCGCTCAACGTCGACCTCGTGACCGGTGTCGAGCGCCTGCCCCGCCCGGGTGAGACGGTGCTGGCGAGCCGGTCGACCCGTCGCTACGCCGGGGGTAAGGGCGGCAACCAGGCCGTCGCGGCGGCGGCCGCCGGCGCCCGGGTCGTCATGGTCGGGGCGGTCGGCGACGACGAACCCGGCCGGGCGTATGCCGCGCGCCTGGCGGACCATGGCATCGAGGCCCGGCTCACCGTGTGCCCGGACCGGCCGACCGGCACGGCATACATCACCGTGGGGGAGGACGGCGCGAACGTCATCGTCGTCGACCCCGGCGCCAACGCCGCGCTGCCGGCCCCCGAGCTCGCATTCGATCCGGGCGACGTGCTGCT
>RRZT013037025.1_pt1 | contig 54991 bp, 46 predicted proteins | sample 2165551 | NCBI WGS metagenome assembly RRZT01 (sample SAMN10456910, study PRJNA506462) | wastewater metagenome | biome: wastewater; feature: sludge; material: wastewater sludge; isolation source: wastewater sludge with Escherichia coli K12::gfp cells carrying plasmid... | place: USA: Moscow, Idaho... | reverse complement strand
GGCACCGACGACGACGGCCCACGACTGCGGCTCGCCCTGGTCGGTCTGGTGACCGCGCTGCTGGTCGCCGCGGTCACCGTCGGGTACACCCGGTGGACCCTGCCCGATCGGGACCTGCGCGCCGATACCGGTGAGGTGGGTCGGTTGGCGACCGCCGTCTCGGAGGCGACGGCCACGTTCTCACCGCAGAACCCGACGTCCTCGATCGAACGGGCCGCCTCGATGATGGCCCCCGAGCAGGGTGCGGCATTCCGGGAGAACTTCGGCAGGTCGACGCAGGACCTGGCCCGCAAGAACATTTCGGCACAGGCGCAGACCATCTCGGCCGGGATCGAGGCCCTGGGCCCGGCCGCGGCCAGTGTCGCCGTCGTCATGCGCGGCACCCAGCAGACGCCGGGCCAGCCGCCCAGCCGGGCGGTGCTCGCGCTGCGGGTGACGCTGGCCAAGAAGGACGGCCGCTGGCTGGTCTATGACGTTGTGCCGATAAACCAGGTGCCGATGAACCAGTTGCCGAGCACCGCGACGCCGCCGGGTCAGCGATAGAGCTGGTGATCGATCTTCAGGCAGCGGTCCATCACCACGGTGATGCCCGCAGCCTCGGCCCGCTGGGCGACGTCCGGGTCGTAGAGCCCCAGCTGCAGCCAGAGTGTCCTGGGGCGCACCGGCATTGCCAGCACATCGGTGAGGACGCCGGGCAGTTCGCTCGACCGGCGGAACACATCCACCAGGTCGACGGGCTCCGGTAGGTCGGCCAGCGACGGATACGTTGGGGCACCGTCGATTTCGGTGATGGTGGGATTCACCGGATACACCCGGTAGTCGCCCGTGCCGACCAGGTAGCTGTACACCTCATGACCGGGGCGGTCCGGGTCCGCCGATGCGCCGACGACGGCGATGGTGGTGGTGTCCCGCACAATCTGCCGCAGGTCCGCCGGCGGCGACGGGAGCCCACTCAGGGCCCGCCCTCCTCGCGTTGTGCACGCATCCGGACGAACCGGTCCGACAGCTTGCGGATCCGGATCACCAGGGACGCCGGCGGGCTCACCCGGCCCTCCAGGTAGAGCACCAGATCCTCGACCGGCACACCGATCCGGGAGGCGAACTCATGGTGGGACAACCCCGACCGTGCGACCAGCGACCGGATGTGACGGGCCGCCTCGGCGCGCTCGCCGGCCTCGAGATGCTGCCGGCTGCGCACCAGCACCTCGGACAGGGCGTTGGTGATGCCCTGGGGTGGGGCGTTCTGCAGAACTTCCTCGACCTGGCGGGCCGTGCGCCCGAACGGGTCACGCTTGATCGCGACGACGATCTTCTGCCACACCGAGATATCGCCGACCTCGAGCGCGGACCGGATGGCCGTGGTGGGCCAGTACTCGACCGGTCGGTCAGCCGGTGCCCGGCCGGGGTCGTGGCCGGAGAGCGGTGCGTCACCGGTATGAGCGGTCAACGTCACCTCATTCCTCCAGCATTGCCACGGCTACCGCCAGGCAGCGGTCCCGGACATTCTCCCAATCCAGATCCGTCTCGGATCCGCAGGGCTGCGCGTCACCGGGTTGCGGGTCGGCGAGCCGGCGAACCAGATCGGTGGCGACCCACCTGCGACCGTTCCCGGATCCTCCGGCGGACGGTTGCACACAGTAGTACCTGTCCAGGGCGGTCAGCACCACCGCTGCGGTGGAGGGCTGCATCGTGTCGACCAGATCCGCGAACTCCTCATAATCCCGCTTACTGTTCCGTGCCAGCAGCAGGAAGCCCTTGAGGCGCAGGGTCTCGGCGCCGGTCGGGATCTGCAACCGGTCGCCGGTCGGCAGTTGCACGTTGGTGGTCTCGATCGGGGCCAGCCGGCGCGGCGCCGTCGACGTCGTGCCGTTCTCGATCTGTGCCGCGGCCTCGAGCGCATCCAGGGCCAGCTCGAGCCGGCCGCGCCAGACCGTCACCGGGTGTACCGGTCGGGGGCCGCCGTAGCGCGCGGACCATGCGTGCTCGGCGCCGGATGTCCGGATCCGCACGGTCTGCGCGGTGGCACTCACGTCGGCCAACTGGTCGGATCCGGGCCCCCGTTCGAGTAGATCGCCCAGGCCCGCACAGCCCCGCAGCGCCAGCGGGTCTGCGACCGTGATGGTGTCGGGAGCGAGGTTCTTGAGCCGCGCCGCCGACTTGACCACCATGCGCAGATCGGGGCCGGGAGCCACCAGGGCCGAGATGTCGTCGGGAATGATCACCAGGTCGCCGATGTCGACGTCGGGCAGCGGCTTCTCGAAATCGACCGACGGCAGCAGGCGGTCCAGCCACCGCGGCAGCCACCAGTTCCACTGGTCGAACATCGCCATCAGTGCCGGCACCAGCACCAGGCGCACCACGGTGGCGTCCACCGCGATCGCCACCGCGCAGGCCACCCCGAGCTCGGCGACCAACGGCATGCCCGCGAAGGCGAAGCCGATGAACACCGCGATCATGATCAGCGCCGCGCTGGTGATGGTGCGGGCACTGGTCGATACCCCGTACGCCACGGCGTCCCGGGTGTCGCCGGTCTGCAGGAAGCGTTCCCGGATGCGGGTCAGCAGGAAGATCTCGTAGTCCATCGACAACCCGAATGTCAGCGCCAGGACCAGCGGCGGGATGGTGCTGTCGATCGAGGAGATCGGTGCGAAGCCGAGTCGTTCCCCCCAGCCCCACTGGAAGATCATCACCAGGCTGCCGTAGGCGGCGGCCACCGACAGGACCGTCATCAGCACGCCCTTGAACGCCAGGAAAACCGATCGGATGGCGATCAGCAGCATGACGAACGCGATCAGCGCGACGGCCGCGAACACCAGCGGCTGCGTCCGGGCGACGCGATCGTCGAAATCCTTGATGAGCGCCGTCGGCCCGCCCACCGAGATGGTCGCGCCGCTGGCGGCGGCCGTCTTCGGGAGCTGCGCGCGCATCCAGTCGACCGTGTTGCGGGCGGCCATGTCCTCGGGGTCCACCGCGAGCACGGCGCTCAGCAGCACGGAGCGGTTGTCCTCGGAGAACACCGGCGGCGCCACCGACACGACGTTCACCGCCCGGGCCATCTCCTGCGACACCGCGTCGACGACGCCGGTGTGGGCCGGTGACGAGGCATCCCCATCGGGGAATGCCACCAGGACCCGGACCGGGCCGAGCGCGCCGGGGCCCAGCGCCTCGGCGGCCGCGCCCACCCCGCCGCGGATCTCGTGTGCCGCCGGGAACTGCCGCAACATGCTGTTGCCCAGGACCATCGAGAACGTCGGCGCGGCCAGCGTCAGTAGGAAGGCCGTCGCCGCCAGTGCCGACAGCCACGGCCGGCGCATCACCCAGCGCACCCAGCGGGTCCAGAACCGCGACTCCGTCGTCTCACCGCGCCGCGACCAGCGCAGTAGCGAGGAACGTTTGGCGGCCGGACGCCCGAACGTGGCCAGCACCGCCGGGGTCATGGTCACCGACGTCAGCACGGCGACCGCGATGGCCAGGATTGCGCCGGTCGCCATCGACGACAGCACCGGCGTGTTGATGAGGTAGATCGCCGACACCGACGCGATCACCGTCAACCCCGACAACACCACCGCCAGACCCGAGGTCGCCATCGCGGCGTCGGTGGCCTGGGCCGGGTCACGACCGGCCCGGAGTTCCTCGCGGAACCGCATGAGGATGAACAACGAGTAGTCGATGGCCAGGGCGATGCCGAACATGGACACCGTGGTGGTCGCGAACACCGACATCTGGGTGACGGTCGACAACAGATAGACGACGCCCATGGTCACGATGACCGTGCACGCGCCCAGCGCCAGCGGGATGGCCGCGGCCGCTAGCGATCCGAACACCGCCAGCAGCACGATCAGGACGATCGGCAGATTCCAGCGCTCGGCCTCGGCGATGTCGTGTTTGGTGGCCTCCGAGGCCGCCGCGCCCAGCGCACCCTGGCCGATCACGTAGAGCCGGACCTTGCCGTTGGTCGTGTGGCCCGGCTGATCGCCGGTGACGCCGACCTTCTCCCGCAACTGCCGGGCGACGTCGACGGCGCCGGTGTTTTCGAAGTCCAGCCGCAGCGACACCACGTAGGGCCGGTCGGGTTGCGGGGCCGGCTGGCGCGGGTCGGGGATCAGCGTCACGCTGTGCACTTCTCCGGCCACTTGCCGCAGCAGGTCGACGGCCGAGTTCATGTCGGCGTAGGTCGCGTCCGGCCGTGGCGCGGCGACCAGCGCCAGCGGCGATGCGCCCTCACCGGGAAAGTGGTCCTCGAGCTGGTATTGGACGTTCAGCGACTGCGAACCGGCGACCTCGAACCCGCCGCCGGTGAGGTGACCGGACTGGGTGAGCGCCAACCACACGGCCGGAATCAGGGTGAGCAACCAGGCCCCGAACACCAGCCAGCGGGCTCTGCGCAGGCTGCTGCTCAGGCGCATCATGAACTGCTGGATGGCGGTCTCCCCGCATTCTGTACCGAGGGCGGTCCCGGAAGCGTACCGCAGCGACCTTAGTCCGCCGGGGCCTCGCAGGCACGCTGAACTGGCCCGATCACGAGTTCGCTGGTGGAATCCCGCTGAGTCGATTGGCGGCCCGCCCCGCGCAGGTGACAGGACGATGGCGCGATCGTCGGTTCGGGTTCCCAGGTTCGCCAGGCAGTGCAGGCGCCGGTGGCCGGCGGGGCACCGGACCCGTGCGCGGCCCAGTGATGCAGGGTGTACAACAGACCGCACCGCAGGCGCCCGCGCAGGTGTTATCGGCGAGTTGATGCCTGGTCTCCTGGCGAATCCGCACGGCGCGGGGTAGGAATATTCGTGATCCAGTATCGCGGCAGAAGGAGCCTGAAGATGTTCGTTGTTGCCCGTCGTGTGGCCATCGGTGTGATCGGATCGGGTGCCGTCGCCGTCGCGATGCTCTCCACCGGCGCCGGATCCGCACTCGCCGACCCGCCGAACTGCACGGCCGCAGATCTGGCCGGAGTGGCCTCCGGGGTGTCCGCTGCCACGTCGGCGTACCTGTTCACCCACCCGGACGTGAACAACTTCTTCAGCGGGCTGCAGGGCAAGTCCCGCGAGCAGATGCGCACCGACGTCAAGTCGTACATGGACGCCAACCCGCAGGTGCGTGACGAGCTGACCGGTATCCGCCAGCCGCTGGTCGACATCCGCACCCGCTGCGGCGCCCCGCTCGGCGACGGAATCGCCGGCGGCCCCGGCAACTAGTCCCGCGGGCACGGGTCGCACGTGCGTGAGAACGCCGCCCACACGGTGCTCATGGTCGACGACGACCCCGACGTGCGCACCTCGGTGGCCCGTGGTCTGCGGCACTCCGGCTTCGACGTCCGGGTAGCGGCCAACGGGAAAGAGGCCCTGCGGATGCTGTCCAACGAGGACCACGACGCACTGGTGTTGGACGTGCAGATGCCCGAGTTGGACGGTGTTGCGGTGGTGACCGCACTGCGGGCTCTCGGCAACGACATCCCGATCTGCGTGCTGTCGGCGCGCGACACCGTCAACGACCGGATCGCCGGCCTCGAAGCGGGCGCCGACGACTACCTGACGAAACCGTTCGATCTCGGCGAGTTGGTGGCACGCCTGCACGCGCTGCTGCGCCGTGCCGCACATTCCGACGAGCAGTTCGACGCGATGACGGTGGGTCCGTTGACCATCGACACGGCCCGGCGGCTGGTGTTCGTCGACGGTGAGCGGATCGAGCTCACCAAGCGGGAGTTCGATCTGCTGTCGGTCCTGGTGGAGAACGCCGGCGTGGTGCTCAGCCGGCAGCGCCTGCTCGAACTCGTGTGGGGCTACGACTTCGACGTCGACACCAACGTGGCCGACGTCTTCATCAGTTACCTGCGGCGCAAGCTGGAACGCGACGGTGTGCCGCGGGTGATCCACACCGTTCGCGGGATCGGGTACGTGCTGCGGGCCGATCCGTGACCGCACCGGCCGCGGGTGCGCGGTTCACCGCGTCGCTGCGTACCCGGGTGGCCATCGCGGCCGCCGTGGCCGCGGCGGTGGTGGTCGGCGCGCTGGTCGTGCTGAGTTCGATCGTGCTCGCGAACAATGATGTGGCGCAATTGGATCGGCGGCTCGACGCGATCGTGAACGCCAGTGTCAGTACCGCTGACCCGCGTGACCCTGCGCACGACGTGTTGTCCACTGGACGGGCGGCGAACACCGGGCAGGTGATATTCCAGCGCGGATTCCAGCTGCCCCAGCTGCCTCCGGGAACGCGCACCGTGCCGGTCAACGGCGTCGACTACCGGGTGCGCACGGTGGCCGTCCAGCGGGACGCCGGGGAGGATCTCCTGGTCTCGATCGGCATCCGGGCCGACAGCATCCTGCTGACGCCGGCCCGTATTCCGCTCTATGTGTCCATCGGTCTGGTGGCACTGCTGATCGCAGCCGGGCTGGGCTGGTTCCTCGGCGGGGTCGCTACCCGGCCGTTGCGTCGGCTGACCGAGCAGACCCGCCGGCTCGGCGCGGGCGACGGGTCGCCGGGCGATCAGATCGTCCCGGTGCGTGGGGTCAAGGAGGCCGAGGACCTGTCCGAGGCCATGGTCCTGATGCTGGTTCGGTTGGCGGCTGCCCGGGAAGCCACGACCAGGTCGCTGCAGGCCGCGCAGGACTTCGCCGCCAATGCGGCCCATGAGCTTCGGACACCGCTGACCGCGATGCGCGCGGACCTGGACACGCTGCGCATCCACGATCTGCCGCCACAGGAGCGCGACGAGGTGGTGGCCGACCTGTCGCGCGCCCAGCGCCGAATCGAATCCACCATCACCGCGCTGGGTCAGCTGGCGTCCGGCCAGTTGGCCCGCGACGAGGACCGCGAGCCCATTGATGTCGAGGAACTGCTGGATCGCGTCGCCCGCGAGAACATGCGTCTGTCGGACGTGGCGATCGAGGTGCACGCCGATGAGGCCGGCATCGTGTTCGGCTGGTCGGGCGGACTGCGGTTGGCGATGGACAACCTGGTGCGCAACGCCATCACCCACGGCCGGGCAGAACGCATCGTGTTGACCGCGCATCGGCCTGATCCAGGGGTCCTGGAGATCATCGTGGATGACAACGGATGCGGGCTGCCGGCAGCCGAGTACTCGGCGGTGTTGGGCCGGTTCTCCCGCGGCAGTACCGCGGCCTCGGGCGGCTCCGGCCTGGGACTTGCGCTGGTTGCGCAGCAGGCCACCCTGCACGGCGGCCGGGTCGAACTTTCCGACAGCCCGTTGGGCGGGCTGCGTGCCACCTTGCGGATCGCCAGCGGCCTGTCGTCCTGACCCGGGTGTCACACGTCAGGCCGGCGTCTGAATGGCGGCCATCATTTCTTCGATGTGGTCGCGGTCGGGATCGAGGGCGGCGATAAGGTCGGGGTCGAGGTTGTGGTACCAGTCGTCGTAGGCGTCGCCAGCGGGGTCGTCGTTGAGGCCGAGGACGTCGTAGTAGTAGGCGGATAGGTCTTCGGGCCAGTCGTCGTCGCGCCAGTCGTCGGGGCTGTGGGGGACGGGTTCGAGCCAGAGGGTGAGGCCGTCAGGGTCGGGGTCGATGGCGAGCTGGTATTCGAGAATGTGGTTGTCGTATCGGTCGGGTTCGGTTACAGGACAATGCTTTTCGACGATTAGGTGCCCCGCGTGGACCCGTGTGGGCTCGTCGTTCGTGCCGAGTGTGGCGAGTAGGTCCTGGGGGTGGTGCAGGTGGTTGATGCGGGGTTGACCGTGATCGAGGCCCGGTGGCGGGATCCATTCGACGCGGCCGTGGTCGTTGAGGTGGGTGTCCCAGTTGAATTCGGTGCACATCCGGTTGTCCGGACCGCAGGCCAGGGTGAGTTCGTCGATATTGGTCTGGCCGCCGTCGCCCCAGTCGGTTTCGAGGTGGTGGGCCTGGCATCGGTAGCCGGCGGCGATGCAGCCGGGTTTGGTGCAGCCGTGATCGCGGGCGTGCAGCATGATCCGTTGGGCGGCCGAGGCGGTGCGTTTGGAGCGGCCCAGGTGCAAGGCTTTGCCCTGGCCGTCGAAGATGGCCAGGTAGTGGTACGCCTCGGCGGCCTCACGGATCAGATCACGCATCGGCATCCGAGATCCGCCGCCGGTCAGGGCGATCCCGGCGCCGGCTTCGAGTTCGGCCAGGGTGGTGGTGACGATGACGGTGACCGGCAGGCCGTTGAGGTCGCCGAGTTTCTTGGTGGACAACACGATCCGGCCGGCGGCCAGTAGGGCGTCGTGGCGGCGTTGGGCCGGGGATCGGGTGTCGTTGGCGATCTGTTCGGCGGTCGGGCGCCCGGTCACGCAGGGGTGTTCGTCGGCCGGGTTACACATGCCGGGCGCATACAGTTTGGCGAAGATGGGTTCCCACACCGCCCGGCACTGCGGGGTCATGGTTGCGGTGAACTCGCTGAGCCCGTCGGCGCCCTGGCGGCCCATCGTTGCGCCGCGGCGGCGTTGCCGGTCGGCGTCGTCGAAGTCGCCGTCGGGATGCAACAGGGCCAGTAGCAGGGCGGTGCAGTTGCGGTAGTCCTCGGGGCGGGTCTGCGCTGCAGCGCGGGCCAGGTCCTTCTCGGCGGCCGCCCGGGTGGTGGCATCGACCGTGGCGGGCAGGTCCTTGAAGAACTTTCGGGTGATCGCAATGTGCTCACCATTGATCTGCCCGGCGGCCTGGGCGGCCGCACAATGAGGCCACGCCAGGGCCAATGGCTCCCCGGTCACCGCCGTGCGGGGTCCCAGTACCGCGGCGTCCATGACGCGGCGGCCGGCTTCGGTCTCCGAGATCTGCAGCCGATCGGCGAGCACCTTGGGCCAGGTGGTCGATCCCAACTCCGGGGCACGGGCCTGGGATTGCACCGCGTGCAGGATCCGATGATCCAGCGCCGGGCCGCGTCGGCCAATCACTTCACGGCGAGCCAACAGGTCGAGCAACTGGGTCGGGGTGAAATGGTCCAGCGACGCGGTCGCCAGGACGTCCAGCGCGGCGTCGATGGCATCGAACGCGGCCGTGACGGTGTCCCGGTCATCGAGTGCATTCGAGCTCATATTCGAACACTAGTTCGAATGGATGGACTTGTCCAGTGGGGTCAGGGGATTATCGAGTCGAGTTTGCCCGGGTTCGCAGAGCCAGCCGCCAGCCCAGTAGGAGCACGGCCGTGACGGCAGATGCCACCACGATGAAGCTGACCGCGACGCCCTGGCCCGAGAGCTTGCGCAACGCCATGCCGACGGCGACGGTCGCGATCCACACGATCAGCCCGGTCGGGGAGAGCGAGGTAGGCCGTCGCCACCCGCGCGCCAGCAGCCAGCCGGCCGCGGTGCCGGTCAGGAACGGCCACGCCGTCTCGATCAACCCGGAAACAGTGATGCCCTCGGCGTGGCTGCGCCGGCCGACGGCGCAGAAGGCCAGGACGCACACCACATCTGCAATTACTGCTAGCGAAGTTCGTCTGGAAGTCATTGTCCAGCAGAGTAATTCATGATGTCGAGGAACAGCGGACCGACCCCGCTCAGGTCACGTGCGGCGAAGCCTGGCTGCAAGGGGCCGGGGCGCCCGGCCAGCAGCTCATCGATCGCCGCCGGATTCGCCAACCGCTGATCGAGCCGGAACGACGAGATGACGAACGGCAGCCCGTTGGCCGCCAACGGGTCGGGTCCGTCCATCAGATGGAAATGCAGGTGCGGCGCATCCGTATTGCCCGAATTGCCCAGTGCGGCAAAGGATTGTCCGGTCTTCAGGTCGTCGCCGGGCTTGACGGTGACGCTACCGGTCTTCAGGTGCGCATACAGGGCGTAGTTGCCGTCGCCGAGATCCTGGACGATGTGATTGCCGGGGAACTGGTCCAGTGGCAACCCACTGGGCGACTTGGTGGGAACCTGCTCCGGTAGGTCGTTCACCACCGACACCACCTTGCCGTTCCCGACGGCGTGCACCGGAACGCCGAAGTACGGGTAACTCTCCGGCTTGGTGACATCACCATTGAACAACCGGAAGTTCTTTTCCAGCTGCAGGTAATCGACGGCGAACCGTTGTGCGACGAAGAGCTTCCCGTTGATCGGAGTGGCTGCCGTGCGGTGCGCCGTCATGTCGCAGCAGCTGTTGGCATCCAGCCAGTTCGGCCCGTCCAGGGGAGGGGCGATGGACAGCGGTTTGCGGTCGGATACCCGGACGGGTGCGACGTCCTGGGTGAAATCGGCGCCGATCATTCCGGGAACCGGCTTGCCGACCGTCATCGTCACCGAATGGGTGAGGTCGGTGGGAACCGTTGACCCCCCGTCCACGGCGACGTCGAGCCACACGATGACGCTCTGGCCGGGGCCGATCACCGTGGTGGGCGTGGCGGTGTTGCCCAGAGTGCGGGTCCAGTACTTCAGGTTCTCCCCGGCCAGGGTGAGCAGCTTGCGGTCACCGGTCGAGACGGTCAGGGAGCGGAGCGTCGCATTGCCGCCGAGCGCATTGGTCAGCTGCAACTCGTAGGCCAGATGGGTGCGCCCGTCGGTGGCCGGTACGGGCACCGGGTCGGCCAGCGCCGAGCCGATCAGTGCGGTGGCGACCGGCGGTGGGCCGAGTTTGGTGGTGTCCGGCGCGGGTGCCGATCCCGACGAGCATCCCGCCAATAGCACAGCGGCGAACAGGACTGCGAGTGTGCGGGGCGTGCGGATCGGCATGCGCCCGATCCAATCACGTGGCAGACCGCGAGTCCGGTGGATCGCCGGGCGGGTCGTCGGGGTCGAGCTGATTCTCGGCGCGGAACATGAAGAAGAAGATGACCCAGCCGATGGCCGCGATGAAGATCCAGCTGACCAGTCGGTAGATCAACATCGCGGAGATCGCGCCGGGCAGCGTCATGCCGCTGGACACCAGGCCGGGAACCAGCACTGCCTCGACCACCAGCAGTCCGCCCGGCATCAACGGGATGGATCCGACTGCCCGGGCCGCGGCGTAGGCGACGGTGAGGCCGGCGAGCGACGGAGCCCCGCCGGCGGCGTGGGCTGCGAACGCCAGACACGCGACGTCGGCGATCCAGTTGAACAGCGACCAGCCGAACGCCGAGCTCAGTTGTCGCCTGGTGAGGCTCACCGATTCGAGCTGGTCGAGGATCTTGCGCCAGGTATCCAGCCAGGTGTCGGCGGGCTTGCCGCGGACCTGATTGACCAGGGCCAGCACCCGCACGCCGACACCGTCGAGCAGCTCCGGCCGGGAGGCCACCGCCTGCGCGAGCAGCAGCAGCAGGATGAACCCGCCGATGGTGAACAGCAACGAGAACGGGTTGTTCTTGGCGCCGAGCAGGAACGCGCCACCGAGCCCCAACAGTGCCAGCCCCACCACCTGCAATGCGCCGGACATCACCAGCTGCCAGGAGGCGACCAGCGGCGACGCGCCCCACATCCGTTGCTGCCGATACATGAACGTGGCCGACAGGACCGGTCCGCCGGGCAGCGTGGTGCTCAACGAGTTGCCCGCGTAGAAGGCCGCCTCGGACCGCCACTGGTGTACCTCGACGCCCGCCGACCGCAGCAGCTTGCGCTGGATCTGGGCGAAACTGTGCATCGACAGCATCGCGGCGGCGACGGCCGCCAGCACCCACCACCAGTTGGCGGCGAGCACGCTGCGCCAGGCCTTGGCCAGCTGATCCCAGACCAGGATCGCCTCGACCGTCAGGACGATCGCGACCACCGCGAGCACCGCCCAGCGCACCCACCAATACCGGCCCCGGACGGTCGTCGTCGGGGGCGCGCCGGCATTGGCAGCATGTGCGTCGTGGGACACGCGCTCCAGGATAACGGCCGGTCATCACGGTGGTCAGGACACGTTCGCGGTGCGCCACGACGTCGGAACCAGACCGTTACTCTGACGCTATGTCATCGCGCCCGGTCATTGCGGACGAGTCGGTCAGCCCACTGGTGCGCAAGGCGGCGGCCTGGTCCTGGCGGTTGTTGGTGATCCTGGCGCTCCTGATCGCGCTGCTGTGGGTGACGGCGAAACTCGAACTGATCCTGGTGCCCGTCGCACTGGCGACCATGCTGGCCGCGCTGCTCCTGCCGGTGGTGGATTGGCTGGACCGTCGCGGTGCGCCGCGCGGCGGGGCCGTCGCACTGGTCCTGCTCAGCAGCTTCGCCATCCTGGGCGGAATTCTGACCTTCGTGGTCAGCCAGTTCGTCACCGGCTTGCCCGGACTCACCGAACAGGTCACCCACAGCGTCGACTCCTTGCGCAACTGGCTGATCAACGGACCCGCCCATCTGAGCCGGGAGCAGATCGACCACGCGGGCGACTCGGTGATCACGGCGATGCAGAACAATCAGGCGAAGCTGACCAGTGGGGCCCTGTCGACGGCGGCCACCGTCACCGAGCTGGTCACCGGCGCATTGCTGGTGTTCTTCACCCTGATCTTCTTCCTGCACGGCGGCCGAACCATCTGGGCATTCGTCACCAGGGTCGTTCCGGCGAATGTGCGCACCCGGGTCTACGACGCGGGTTCGTCCGGGTTCCACTCGCTGATCGGCTACGTGCGCGCGACGTTCGTGGTCGCACTCGTCGACGCGGTGGGCATCGGCGCCGGCCTGGCGATCATGGGGGTGCCGTTGGCGCTGCCGTTGGCCTCGCTGGTGTTCCTGGGCGCCTTCATCCCGCTCGTCGGCGCCGTCGTCACCGGATTCCTGGCGGTCGTCGTCGCGTTGCTCACCAAGGGCTTCATCTACGCCCTGATCACCCTCGGCCTGATCATCGCAGTGCAGCAGATCGAAGCTCACGTGCTGCAGCCACTGGTGATGGGACGTGCGGTGTCGATCCATCCGCTGGCGGTGGTGCTGGGTATCGCGGCCGGTGGTGTGCTGGCTGGCATTGTCGGTGCGCTGCTGGCGGTTCCGACCATCGCGTTCCTGAACAATGCGGTCCGGGTGCTGGTCGCCGACGACCCGGACGCCGAGCAGGCACTGCTCGCCGAGGAGGACGGCCCGGTGATCGAGGCGACTGCCGGCCAGCCCTCCGAATGATCAGAGGCGGCCCTCGCGACGCAGCAGATCCTGCGCGCTGACGCTGTCGCCGCCACGCTGCGGCCGGCCCGTCTGCTCCGGCTGATTCTCGCCGCGGGCATTGACCCGATTGGTGGCGGCCTCGGAATCATTGCTCTCGCCGGTCCGTGACTTCGACACCGGGATCGCCCGGGTGGCGGCATCGTCGCCCTCGGGAGCGGGGGTGAACTTGGCGCGCTGCACCGGAATGGCGGTGGTCGCTTCGCTGTCGGGCTGCCCGCCGGCCGGGTTGATGGCTTCGGTCCGCTCGCCCGACGGCGAATGCTGTTGTGGCGCAGCCGTTTGTGCCGATCCGCGCAGATCGCCGAGCCAGGACTCGATCTCCCGCTCGCCGGCGGGCGGCGCCGGCGGTGCCGGCTGGGCCGGCTGGGCCGGTAGGGCCGGCTGGCGCTGGGTGACCGCGTTGGTCGCGCTGCTGACCGCGGAGCGGACGACGTTACGGGCGGACGCGAAACGTGTTGTGGGCGCTTCACTTTCGACGACGGCACGCTGCACGCCCGGGGTCATCCGGACCGTGCTCTCGTCGGCGAGCGGAGCGGGCCGCGGTGCCGACTGGGGCGCACCCGAGGGGGCAGCGCCCGCGGCCCCGGGGTGGGTCGGATCGTGCGGCGGCAACTGACGGGGCACCGGAGCGCCCGCGCCGACCAGAGCCGGCTCGTCGGTGGCTGCCACCGAGATCTTGCGCTCGTCGGGCAGTTCGACCTCGCCCAGCCCGATCTTCTCCTGTACCCGCTTCATCCAGCGCGGCGCCCACCAGCAGTCGTCGCCGAGCAGCTTCATGACGGCCGGGACCAGGAACATCCGGATCACGGTGGCGTCCAGCAGCAGCGCGATCAGCAGGCCGAACGCGAGGTACTTCATCACCACTAGATCGGAGAAGGCGAACGATCCGGCCACAACGGCCAGCACCAGGGCTGCGCCGGTGATCAGCCGACCGGTGGTGGCGGTGCCGATCCGGATGGCCTCCTGGGTGGACATGCCGCGTTCGCGGGCCTCCACCATCCGCGACACCAGGAAGACCTCGTAGTCGGTGGACAGGCCCCAGATGACCGCGATGATCAGACCGATCATCGGCGCCAGCAGCGGCTGCGGGGTGTAGTTGAACAGCCCGGAACCGTGGCCACCCTCGACGAACATCCAGGTCAGGATGCCGAGCGTAGAGCCCACCGTCAGCGCGCTCATCACCGCCGCCTTGATCGGCAACACCAGCGAGCCGAAGGCCAGGAACATCAGGATGGTCGTGGTGATCACCAGGATGGTCACCATCAGAGGCAGCTTGTCGAACAGGCTGTGAATGCTGTCCTGCGCCAGGGCGCTGGTTCCCCCGACCAGAATCTGGAGCCCGTGCGGCGCCTGGATGGCCCGCAGAGCGTCGATCTTGCTCGGGGCATCGCTCGCGTCGACCACGCCGTTCTGCACGACCCGGACCGACGGATCCTTGGTCGCGCCATCCTGAACGGCACGTTCCTGCCACATCTTGTCCGGGTTGTTGTCCGGGACCGTGAAGCCGGGGATCGCCTCGGCCTTCGCCCGGATCTCGGCGAGCTGGTCGTCGGTCACCGGCTTGCCGTCCTCGGAGCGGATCACCATGGTCAGTGGCTCGGTCCGGAAGGTCGGGAACAGGCTGTCGAATTGCTGCTGGGCCACCCGGACGGGGTTGTCCGGTGGCAGATACTTCTCGCTCAGTCCGCCCAGCGCGAGTTGACCGACAGGGATGACCAGCAGCGTCATCAGAATGAGGATCGGGGCGGCGAACGCGATCGGCCGTTTCATCACGATGTTGACCAGCCGACCCCAGAAGCCGTTCTCGATCTCGGCGCGGGTCTTGGTCTTCTGCGTCTTCTCGGCGAACCAGTCGATGATCCTGCGCGAGAACGGCCAGTTGGCCAGGAACGGCACCTTCAGCAGCGTTCGCACGCCGAGGGCGTCGACGTTGGTGCCCAGCACACCCAGGGCCGCGGGCAGCACGGTGATCGACAGGAAGGCCGCCAGCAGGACCGAGGCGATGATCGCGTACGTGATCGATCTCAGGAAGCCCAGCGGGATCAGCAACAGCGGCAGCGACGATGCGACGATGATCACCGCCGAGAACGCCACCGTGCGCCCCGATGTCATCACGGCGCGGCGGACCGCGGCCTCGGTGTCGTAACCCTCGGCGAGTTCCTCCCGGAACCGGCTCACGATGAACAGGCCGTAGTCGACGGCGATACCGAAGCCCATCATCGTGACCACGGGTTGGGCGAAGAAGTGCACAGGGCCGAACTCGGCGGTGAATCGCAGGATGCCCAGCGCGCCGCCGATGGTCAGGCCGCCGATGATGGCGGGCAGTGCGGCCGCCACGACGCCGCCGAACACGAAGAACAACACGATGGCCACCAGCGGGATGATGGCGATCTCGGCGCGCTTCTGATCGGTGCCGATGGTCCCGGTGAGCTCGCTGGCCAGCGGGTTCAGCCCGGCGAGTTTGATCTCGCCGCCGTTGATCTTCTGCAGGTCGGGTTCGACCGTCTGGTAGTTCTTCAGGATGGTGTCGTCGTCGCCGCCCTTCAGCGGGATGCTGACGAACGTGTGCCTGAGGTCCTCGGTCTTCATATTGGCGACTGCCGCGTTGTCCGGCGCCTTGAGCCAGCCGATCCAGTTCACGATCTGGTCGGGGTGATCCTTGACCACCTGATCCAGTTCGCCGGTGACCTTCGTCTGCCAGGCCTTGTCGGTGACCTTCGTGTCGTCCGGGGGAGTCAGGATCGCGACGATGTGGCTGGTGCGGTCGCGGCCGTAGACCTCGTCGGCCAGGACGGAGGCGCGTACCGACTCGCTACCGTCGTCGTAGAAGCCGCTCTGGGTAACGTGCTGGCCCAGTGAGCTGCCGTAGATCCCGCCTCCGAGGCACATCGCGACCATCACACCGATGACGATGTACCGGAAGCGGTACACCATCCGACCCCACCAGGCGAACACGGCGGCTCCTAACGCTCTTCACGTTCTCGTCGGGGCGCACCGTTCGGCGGCGCGGCCTCGTTCGTCATTCTCGAGTTCAAGTTCGCGACGTCAGCAGGGACGACAGCGGCCGGAACGGCTGCAGCCAGGCCCCCTGCTCGGGCAGCGAATCCAGGCCGATCCGTGGGAGCGGCTCCCGGAACACGCCGGGAATGTCCTCCAGATCGACGAACTCCAAGCTATCCGACGCTAACGCCCAGCTGGCATGTTCGCGAAATCCGAGGACGGTCACCGGGGTGCCGTCGTCACGGGCGATTTCCTCCAGCGGCTGCCGGAACGCCTGCCCGTCCGCCGAGGCCACCACCACGGCGGCCAGGCCTTCCTGGCGGCGCAGCGCGATGTGGTCCAGCATGTCGCTGTCCACGTCGCTGTCCTCGTCCACCTTCGGTTTGGCGAAGACGGCGAATCCGACGTTGCGCAGGGCCTCGACCCACGGCCGCACCACATCGGCGCTGCCCGGCGCGATATTGGTGAACACCGTGGCTTCGGGCTCGATCGAAATGGATGGCCCGACCACCAGCGACATGGCGGAGACTTCCGCGGTCAGGCCGAGTAGCCAGCGGCCCAGCGCGTCGAAGCGCGGCCGGTGCGCGGCGGTGGGCCGACCGCCCAGGATCGAACCGAGGCCCATGTCAAGGTTGGGGGCATCCCACACCAGCAGGACCCGCCGCACCTCCGGGGTCGGCGCGACCGTCACCGGCATCTCGGAATCTGCCCCGGTTTCCGCGTTGGCGTCCGGGTTGGTTCCCGGTTCGATGTCGGTCAGGCTCACCGGCGCTCCCAGACCAGTTCGGCGATGGCACTGCCGGCGGTGTGCGCCTTGCCCTCATACTTCGTCGCCGGCCGCTGCACCGAGATCGGCAACTCGGGTGAGCCGGTCACGCGGCGCAACCGGGGTTCGGCGTCACCGACCTGCGCGATCTGTTCGGCGTAGTTCGCGTGATCGGTCGCGGCGTGCAGGATGCCGCCGGGGCGCAGCCGGTCGGCGATCAGTGCGACGGTTTCGGGCTGCAACAGCCGGCGCTTGTGGTGCCGGGATTTGGGCCACGGGTCCGGGAAGAACACCCGGACGCCGGTGAGTGAGTCGGGGCCGACCATGTCCTCGAGGACGTCGAGGCCGTCGCCGCGGATCATCCGGATATTGGTGACGCCCGCCCGGTCGATCGCCGACAGCAGTTGGGCCAGCCCACGCCGGTAGACCTCGACGGCGACGACGTCGACGTCCGGTTCGGCCTGGGCCATCGCCAGCGTCGACGTCCCCGTTCCGGAGCCGATCTCGAGTACCAGCGGTGCCGTGCGGCCGAACCACGCGGCGGCGTCGAGCGGCGGGGCTGGGGAGTCCCCGGAGCGGGCTTCGGTCCCGAGGCGCGGCCAGAGCCGTTCCCAGGTGCGCTGCTGGGTGTCGCTGAGGGTCGAGCGGCGGGACCGAAAACTGGTGATACGACGCGAAACGACCTGTTCGGCGGCGGTGGGGGGGGCGGTGTCGGCGGACGATTGCGCCGGCTCGGCCCCACAATGCGCACGCATCTGCCCATCGTCCCGCATGATCGCAACGAGGCCCGCATCGTGGTGCAGATTGATACCCAGTAGAGACCTCACCCGCGGCGGGGCCGGGTTCATCCACAGGGCACTTCCCGGCTGCACACCGGGACGCCGGCCGCGCTGTCACGATGGCGCCGACATGAACCCTGACATTCCTGACGCGTGCATCCAACTCGCCGGCGCCCTCGGCCGACTGGGGTCCCGGTGGGCGGAGCACGGGCGCCGGTTGGCGGCCGCGGTGACGGTCACGGTGAGCGGTCGACCGGGCGTCGGGGTGAGCACGGTCGTGCGCGCCCTGCGTGGCGCCGGGATCGCCGTCGGCGGCGACGAGGGCGACGTCCGGGTTCGGGTGCTCGCCGAGGTGGCCAAGCCGGAGGACCAGGCGGCGCTGCGGTCGGCCGGCGGTCCGACCGTCGGCGTGCTTGCCAAGGCAGATCTGCTCGGCCCCTTAATCGGCACCGCACCCGGACCGGGCGCGGTGCCGCTGTGCGGACTGCTGGCGCTGGCCGGGCTGGACCCGGCGGTGCTCGATGACGAGATGCTGGCCGCGCTGCGCACGCTGACCACAGCGCCGGCGGATCTGAGCTCGGTCGACGCGTTCGTCACCGCACCGCACGTCATTTCGGTCGATCAGCGCCACCGCCTGCTCGATCGTCTGGACCTGTTCGGGATCGCGCGCGCGGTCCTCGAATTGCGGGCCGGGCCCGGTATCGGGGCCGTTGCACTGCGCCGGGTGCTGCGGGAGGCCAGTGGCATCGACCTGGTGCTCCGCGAACTCGAGGTGGCCGTCGCGGAGGTGCGCTACCGGCGCCTGCTCGGGGTGACCGCCGAACTGGAGGCGCTGGCCGGCACCGCCCCGGATGTCGCGGACCTGATGCGTGACGCGGGGACGGTCGCGGCCCGGACGGCCGCGGCCGGCGCCGTCGTGCAGGCCGTGGGCATGTCGGTCGGTTCGCCCGGGGCGGCGGAGGCGGTCCGGTGGCAGCGGTACGGCGACGGTCCGGTGACGGCGTTGCAGCGGGCCTGTGCGGCGGATCTGGCTCGCCGGGCGCTGCGGTGATTGTGCTGGTGTGCGGTCCACCGCGGGCCGGCGTGACAGCGGCGGCCGACGCACTGCGGGATGCGCTGGTGGACGTCGATGTCGTCGAACCGGCCGGTCTGCGGCCCGGAAGCACCCCGGCGGCGGTGGTGTTCGTGATCTCCGCGGCCGCCCGACTGGCCGACTCGGACTGCCTGTTGCTCGACGACGTGCTCGATGCGGTGCCGGCCGATCGGGTGGTGGGTGTGGTGGCCAAGGTCGACGCGCACCGGGCCTGGCGCGACACCGTCGCCGCCAGCGGGAGTCGCTATCCCACGCTGAGTTGGGTGGGCGCGGCCGCGGCGCCGAATCTGGGTGAACGGCGGATCGGTGAGTTGGTCGCCGCGGTGCGGGTACGGCTGTCCGATCCGGCAAAGATGTTGCCGGGCAGAACAATTGGGCCTCAGTCTGCACCGCCGTCCGTACTGCCGGTGCGGGGCCGCACCCAGCAGGCGCGCGTGCAGCTCGGCGCGCTGATCCGCCGCCGGTCCGCGGAACTGCGCGGCGAACTGACCGATGCCGGCGGGGCGTTGACCCGGCATCGCCGCGCCGATTTTCCCGGGATCGTGCACCTGCGGCTGGAACGCGCCGCCGCTGACGTCGACGACGCCGTGACCGAACACCTGGCGGCCATCGCCGCCGAGCTGGGCCTGCCGGACGAGGCGGGCCCGCCGTCGATCGACCCGCCGCTGCCCGCCGGTCCCGCCGCGGCGCCCGGAACCCTGGAGTCCCGCTTGACGGTGCTGCTCGGCGCCGGCTTCGGGTTCGGCGTCGCGGTGACGTTCGGCCGGTTCGTCGCCGACCTCGTGCCCGATCACGCGGCGGTCGGCGCGCTGCCCGGCCTGGCCGTCGGGGCCGGCCTGACCGGTTGGGTGGTGTCCGCCCGGCGACTGCTGGCCGAGCGGGTCGCGATGCAGCGCTGGGCGGCGACGGCGGTGGACGCGTGGCGGGTTGCCGTCGAGGAGGCGGTGGCGCTGCGGATCGTGGCCGCCGAACGGGGGTGGAGCACGCCCCACCGGGGACCGGCCCGGTCGGCTGCGCCTTCTGAATCGATGTACTCGAGCATGTGAGGGCTGCTGAATCGATCCTGTGAGTTAACGGACATAGCCTTGACTAACGGTGGCAATGTCACCCGCGTTAACCTCTTACCAGGTATTACCGGGGGTATGGGATCGATCTCGGTGGGAGTATTCCCAGAATCACTTGGGTAGGAGAGTTTCATGACCGCAGCGACCGTTCCGGGCCTGGATACCGCGCCGACGAAACATCAGGGCCTGCTGGCCTGGGTGGCCGAGGTCGCCGCGCTGACGCAGCCCGACCGCGTGGTGTTCGCCGACGGCTCCGAGGAGGAGTACCAGCGGTTGTGTGCGCACCTCGTCGAGGCCGGCACCTTCCAGAAACTCGACCCGGAGAAGCAGCCCAACTCCTACCTGGCGATGTCCGACCCGACCGACGTGGCCCGCGTCGAGTCACGGACGTTCATCTGCTCCGAGCGTGAGATCGACGCCGGCCCCACCAACAACTGGATGGACCCGGCCGAGATGCGGACGCTGATGTCCGACCTGTACCGCGGATCGATGCGCGGCCGCACGATGTACGTCGTCCCGTTCTGCATGGGCCCGCTGGACGCCGAGGATCCCAAGCTCGGTGTCGAGATCACCGATTCGGAGTACGTCGTCGTCTCGATGCGCACCATGACCAGGATGGGCCAGGCCGCGCTCGACAAGCTCGGCACCGACGGCTTCTTCGTGAAGGCGCTGCACTCGATCGGCGCGCCCCTCGAGCCCGGCCAGCAGGACGTCTCGTGGCCGTGCCACGACACCAAATACATCACCCATTTCCCGGAAACCCGCGAGATCTGGAGCTTCGGCTCGGGTTATGGCGGCAACGCGCTGCTGGGCAAGAAGTGCTACTCGCTGCGGATCGCCTCGGCGATGGCCCGCGACGAGGGCTGGATGGCCGAGCACATGCTGATCCTCAAGCTGATCAGTCCGGAGAACAAGGCCTACTACGTGGCCGCGGCGTTCCCGTCGGCCTGCGGCAAGACCAACCTCGCGATGCTGCAGCCCACCCTGGAAGGCTGGCGGGCCGAAACCGTCGGCGACGACATCGCCTGGATGCGGTTCGGCAAGGACGGCCGGCGGTACGCCACCAACCCCGATTTCGGCTTCTTCGGCGTCGCGCCGGGCACCAACTGGGACTCCAACCCCAATGCGATGAAGACCATCGCCAAGGGCAATACCGTGTTCACCAACGTCGCGAAGACCGACGACGGCGATGTGTGGTGGGAAGGCCTCGAGGGCGATCCCGACCACCTCATCGACTGGAAGGGCCACGACTGGTACCGCGAGTCCGAGGACAAGGCCGCGCACCCGAATTCGCGGTACTGCACCCCGATCTCGCAGTGCCCGACGCTGGCTCCCGAGTGGGACGACCCGCAGGGTGTGCCGATCTCGGCCATCCTGTTCGGCGGTCGCCGCAAGACCACCGTCCCGCTGGTGAGCGAGGCCACCGACTGGCAGCACGGCGTCTTCATCGGATCCACCATCGGCTCCGAGCAGACCGCCGCCGCCGAGGGCAAGGTCGGCGCCGTCCGTCGCGACCCGATGGCCATGCTGCCGTTCATCGGCTACAACGTCGGCGACTACTTCCAGCATTGGATCAACATCGGCAAGAACGCCGACGAGTCCAAGCTGCCGAAGGTCTTCTTCGTCAACTGGTTCCGCCGCGGTGACGACGGCCGGTTCCTGTGGCCGGGCTTCGGCGAGAACAGCCGCGTGCTCAAGTGGGTCATCGAGCGCATCGAGGGCACCGCGTCCGGCGACACCACCCCGATCGGTGTGGTGCCGCAGGTCGACGACCTGGACCTGACCGGTCTGGACATCGACCGCGCCGACGTCGAGGCCGCGCTGGCGGTCAACGCCGACGAGTGGCGCGAGGAGCTGCCGCAGATGGCCGAGTGGTTCGAGTTCATCGGCGAGAAGCTGCCCACCGGCATCAAGGACGAGTTCGACGCGCTCAAGCAGCGCCTGGGCTGACCGAGGGCTGACCGCCCTTATCGCTTATCTCTTCTCTCCGCGAGCGTGCGTGTCGGTCCGCCGACACGCCGCTCAGCGTGAACTTCTGCGCACGGTCGCGGGCTGACGAGTGAGCCCCGGGCTGATCTACTCGTAGTGGTACCTGGCCTGCAGGATCTGCAGTTCGTCATCGACCACGCGGTAGACCAGGCGATGCTCTTCAGTGATGCGCCGTGACCACGCTCCAGCGAGGCCATACTTCAGCGGCTCGGGTTTGCCGATGCCCTGGTGCGGAGACCGGCATGCGTCTGCGATGAGCCGGTTGATCCTCTTCAGCAGGGTCCGGTCAGCTGTCTGCCACTGCACGTAGTCGTCCCACGCCTGCGGCGCGAAAACGGTATTCACTCCGCGGTGTCAAGTTCCGGCCGGATACCGCGACCTTCATCCAGTGCGTCGGCGGCGTCGAGCAGCCGGCGTGCGTTCGCCGGTGTACGGAACAGGTACGCCGTCTCCTGCCAGGCTTCCCAGTCATCGGCCGCCATCAGGATCGCGCGACCGTTCTTCGACGTGATCTCCACCGGAGCCCGATCGGCATTCACCTGTTCGATCAGCGGGAACAGGTTCTTCCGAGCCTCGCTTGCGGTGATGGCCATTGCCACCCCTTCCATAAGTGGTACAAGAAACGGTACCATTCGTGGTCTGTCCAAGGTGGTGGCGCCGTCGATGTCGGTGAACAGGACCGTGGCCGTGTTGACGAAATGCTATCGAATCTCGCTGCGCGCCAATGCAATCTGGCTCAGGGCGTAGTCGGCAACTTCGCGGCCGGGCCCGCTGTGTTGTCCATCGCACTCCCGTTCCCCCCGGATGTCATGGCAGGCACGTCGGGCGGTCAGACCATGGACAATTCCCGGATAGTGGCAACCGCAGCCCCGCCCATCCCGCTTGACACCTGTCAAGATGACGCATCGTAGAGTCAGCTCATGCAGATTCGCGAACACACCGGAACGGGTAAACCGGCCGTCATCCTGTACCCGTCCGGAACCGTGGTGACCTTCGACGGCCTGGAGGCCCGCGCGAATCAGCTGGCGCACTACTTCCGCCAGGCCGGTCTGGTCGAGGGTGACTCGGTCGCGATCCTGATGGAGAACAACGCGCACATCCACGCGGTCATGTGGGCGGCACGCCGCGCCGGTCTCTACTACGTCCCGATCAACACGCACCTGGCTCCGGCCGAGGCGGCCTACATCGTCGACAACTGCGACGCCAAGGCGGTGATCGGCTCCGCTGCACTGCGCTCGACGTTGGAGAACCTGGAATCCGAACTGCCGCAAGGCCTGCCGGGTGTGCGCATGATCGCCGACGACGATCTCGACGGCTGGCTGCGCTACCCCGAGTGCGTCGCCGGCCAGCCCAGCACACCGATCGACGACGAGACCGAGGGTGATCTGCTGCAGTACTCGTCGGGCACCACCGGCCGGCCCAAGGGCATCAAACGTGAACTGCCGCATGTGCATCCGGCCGATGCGCCCGGCCTGATGTCCGCGCTCGTCGGGTTCTGGATGAATCCCGACGCCGTCTATCTCAGCCCAGCGCCGCTCTATCACACCGCGCCGTCGGTGTGGTCGATGCAGACGCAGGCGGCCGGCATCCCGGTGGTGGTCCTGGAGCGCTTCGACGCCGAGGGCTGCCTGGACGCCATCGTCAAGCACCAGGTGACGCACGGCCAGTTCGTTCCGGTGATGTTCACTCGGATGTTGAAACTGCCTGAATCCGTGCGTAATTCGTACGATGTCTCCAGCCTGCAACGCGTCATGCACGCCGCCGCCCCCTGCCCGGTGGACATCAAGAAGCAGATGATCGACTGGTGGGGTCCCATCGTCGACGAGTACTACGCGTCCTCGGAGGCCATCGGTTCGACGCTCATCACCGCCGACGAATGGCTGGCGCATCCGGGGTCGGTCGGCCGGGCGATGACCGGGACGTTGCACATCGTGGGGGAGGACGGCACCGAATTGCCCGCCGGGCAGGCCGGGGAGATCTACTTCGAGGGCGGTTTCGACTTCGAGTACCTCAACGACTCGGAGAAGACGGCAAAGGCCCGCAGCGCGCAGGGCTGGAAGACGGTGGGCGACATCGGATATCTCGACGAGGACGGGTATCTGTACTTGACGGACCGCCGCCATCACATGATCATCTCAGGCGGGGTCAACATCTACCCGCAGGAAGCCGAGAACATGCTCGTCACCCACCCGAAGGTGATGGACGCCGCGGTGTTCGGCGTCCCGGACGATGAAATGGGCCAGTCTGTCAAGGGTGTGGTGCAGACGGTCGACGAGGCCGACGCGACCGATGAGTTCGCCGAGGAACTGCTGGCCTGGCTGCGCGAGCGGCTCAGCCACTACAAGTGTCCGCGGTCGATCTCGTTCGAGGCGCAGTTGCCCCGCACCGACACCGGAAAGCTGTACAAGCAGACACTGATCGATAAGTACTCCGGCTAGTGGATCCCCTGCGGGTCGTCGGCCTCACGGACCCGCCCGACGGGCCGGATCGGGGCGCACCCGACCGGATCGTCGTCGCCACCGGCGACCCGGACGACCCAGCGGCCGAATACTGGCTCCAGAAGGCCACTTTCACCCTCACCGAACAGGACTGCGACGACCGGCGAACCGTATCGGTCGCATCGGTGCCCGACATGCTGGCAGGTTTGTCCGAGCGGTGCCGACGCTGGCCGCACGCCGCGTCGGTCTGTGACGACGTGCTGCGCGCAGTGGACGTCGACGCACCGGCGCTGCCCGGGGTGATCACCGAGTCGCTGGCCTACTCGACCCTGCAGGGCGGCCCGGAGTTCGCGCGCTGGCTCGACGAGCGCGGCCCGGCGCGGCCCGTCGAGATCCCCGATCCGGTGGTCGCCCGGCGTGACGGGCACACGCTCGAGATCCGATTCAACCGTCCGCAGCGGCACAACGCCTTTTCCACCGATGCTCGCGCGGCGCTGCTGGAAGCGTTGACCGTGGCGTTGGTGGACCCCGGCATCGACCGCGTACTGCTAGGCGGGAACGGTGAATCATTCTGTAGCGGCGGAGATCTCGCCGAGTTCGGCACCCTGGCGGATCCGGCCGCCGGACACCTGGCCCGCACCCGGTATTCCCCGGCCCTGGCCCTGGACACGCTGCGGCAGCGTCTCGGCGCGTCCTGCCGAGCCGAGGTTCACGGCCAGGTGCTGGGCAGCGGCCTCGAGATGGCCGCCTTCTGTGGACACGTCGCCTGCCACCCGGACGCGACTCTGGGATTGCCGGAATTGGCGCTCGGCCTGATCCCCGGTGCGGGCGGGACGGTCAGCATCACCCGGCGCATCGGCCGGTGGCGGATGGCCTACCTGGTGCTCTCCGGCCGGACGATCGCGCCGGCGACAGCCCTGACCTGGGGCCTGGTCGACAGCCTCACCGAGTGATTTCGGTGCATACACCGTCGGCTGGCGACGGGAAATGCACCGAAACCGCAGGGTAGTAGGGTCACCGCTGTGATCCCCTACTTCGACGATCTGACGGTCGGGCAGGTGTTCGACGCCGCTCCCTCGATGACACTGACCTCCGGCGCGGCCGCGGCGCACCAGTCGATCCTCGGCGACCGGATGCGCCTGCCGTTGGACGCGACGCTGTCCCACGCCGTCACCGGTGTGCCCGGGGCGCTGGCGCATCCGGCGCTGGTTTGCGATGTGGCCATCGGGCAGTCCACGCTGGTGACCCAGCGGGTCAAGGCCAACCTGTTCTATCGCGGGCTGAGGTTCCACCACTTCCCGGTGATCGGCGACACCCTCTACACTCGGACCGAAGTGGTTGGGCTGAAACAAAATTCGGCCAAACCGGGCCGGGTGCCCACCGGACTGGCCGCCTTGCGGATGATCACCATCGACCAGGTCGACCGGCTGGTCCTGGACTTCTACCGGTGCGCGATGCTGCCGTTGGGTCCGGACGCAACCGACACCGGTCATGACGACCAACTGTCGTCCATCGGCGTGGACCTGCCGCCCGCACCGGATCCCACCGCCGGCTGGGATGCCGAGGTGTTCCGGCAGCGCGTGCCCGGCCCACATTTCGACACCGCGCTGGCCGGCACCGTGTTGCACAGCACCGCGGATGTGGTCAGCAGTGCACCGGAGTTGGCCCGACTCAGCCTCAATATCGCAGCCACCCACCATGATTCACGGATCGGTGGACAGCGGCTGGTGTACGGCGGGCACACCATCGGGCTGGCGCTGGCGCAGGCCACCCGGCTGCTGCCGAACCTGGTGACCGTGCTCGGCTGGGAGTCGTGTGACCACACCGGTCCGGTGCACGAGGGTGACACCCTCTACAGCGAGCTGCACGTCGAGTCGGCCGCCGGGAACCGGCTGGGGCTGCGCTCGCTGGTCCACGCGGTGGGTGAGCCCGACCGGCAGGTGCTGGACTGGCGGTTCACGGCGCTGATGTTCTGAGGCGACGATGAGCGTGCTGGGCATTTCCGGTGGCGTGCTGCGGCGCGCCGCCGAGATCGCCCGGCCGTTCGGCGCCGACGGGGCGGAGCTGCTCACGGGCCGTGCCGCTCTGCTCGGGCTGCGCCCCGCCGGGCAGCTGTCCGCCGGTGGTGCGACCCGGCTGCTGCGGGCGGCCGACGGCTGGTGCGCCCTGACGCTGTCGCGGACCGACGACGTTGCCGCGGTTCCGGCGTTGGTGGAGGCCGACGAGGTCGGCGACGTCTGGTCCGACATCGCGCACTGGACCCGGACCCGCGGCGCGGCGCAAGTGGTGGAACGCGCCGTCCTGCTCGACCTGCCGGCGGCCCGGCTGGGTGAGGCGGCGGCGGTGCCGCCGCGGGTGTCGACGTGCGGGACGACGATGGCGCCCCGCACGCCGGCCGGCCTGCTGGTCGTCGACCTGACCTCGATGTGGGCCGGCCCGCTGTGCGGCCAACTGCTGGCCCGCGCCGGGGCCACGGTGGTGAAGGTGGAGAGCCCGTCACGGCCGGACGGAACCCGTACCGGTGACGTACGCTTCTTCGACTGGATGAACAGCGGAAAGCTTAGCTGCGCAATGGATTTCGACCGCGACCGAGTGGATCTGGAAGCGCTGCTCGCCGGCGCCGACGTGGTCCTCGAGGGCGCGCGGCCGGCGGCGCTGGCCCGTCGTGGTCTGGGGCCGTCGCGGCCGGGCCGCCCGGGCCGGGTGTGGTTGCGGCTCAGCGGATATGCGGGTGCGGACGGCAGGCCCGCGTTCGGCGACGATGCCGCGGTGGCCGGTGGACTGGTCGGCCGCGACGACGACGGTCACCCGGTCTTCGTGGGCGACGCCATCGCGGATCCGCTCACCGGGCTCGAGGCCGCCGCGGCCGTGGTCGCGTCGCTGGCCCGCGGCGGCGGCGAACTGATCGCGATCGCCATGTCCGAGGTGGCCGCGACCTATGCCGCCCTGCCCGACGGGGCCACCGAAGATGCTGATCCGGTGCGCCCCGCCGTCACCGGCCGGGCATCGGCGCTCGGGGCCGACGCACCGGCGGTCCGGCGGTTGCTCTTGGAGCGGGCCGAATGCTGATCACCGGGGCGCGGTTGCTCGACGGCACCATCGCCGACGTCCGGGTGGGAGCGACCATCACCGACGTCGGCGAGCTGACGGCGCGGCCCGGGGAGGACGTGCTGGACGCCGGCGGCGGCACGGTGATTCCCGGCCTGCATGACCACCACGTGCATCTGCGGGCCGCCGCCGCGGCGCTGGGTTCCGTGCACGTCGGCCCGCCCGCCGTCCGCACCGCCGAGGCGATGCGGACCGTGCTGAACCAGGCCTCGCCCCGGCCGGACGGTTGGATCCGGGCGGTCGGCTACCACGACGGCGTCGCCGGCGAGCTCGATCGTGCACGGCTGGACGAGCTTTCGCCGCACGCACCGGTCCGGGTGCAGCACCGCAGCGGCGCGTTGTGGATCCTGAACTCGGCGGCCCTGAATCGGGTCGGGGCCGCCCACCACCCCGATGGCCGGCTGTTCCGGGAGGACGTCGCGCTGGCTCGGACCGAAGCCCCCTCGTTCGGCGAACTGAGCACCCGGCTGGCGGCATGCGGAGTCACCGGCGTCACCGACGCAACACCCGACTACACCGATGCCGATATCGAAAAATTCACGCGGGCAGGGAGATCCGGCGAACTCCGGCAGCACCTGCACTGCATGGCGGTGGCGGGTACCAGCCCATCGGACCTGGTCAGCATCGGCCCGGCCAAGATGATCCTGGACGACCCGGCGCTGGACCTGGATGCGCTGACCGAATGGGTGACCAGCAATCACGCCGCCGGCCATCCCGTGGCCGTACATGCCGTCACCGACGCCCAGCTGGTGGTGACCCTCGCTGCGCTGGCTACGGCCGGTGTACTGCCGGGTGATCGGGTGGAACACGCCGCCGTGGTACCTACCGACTGCATCACCGGCCTGGCCGAGCTCGGGGTCACGGTGGTGACGCAGCCGAACTTCGTCGCCGAGCGTGGCGACGAGTATCTCGCTGAAGTTGCAGCGGCACAACATGATCAACTGTGGCGGCTGGCCAGCCTGCGGGAAGCCGGTGTCCCGGTGGCGCTGTCGACCGACACGCCGTTCGGCCACGGTGACCCGTGGGTGGCGATGCGGGCCGCGGTCCACCGAAGGACTCTCGGTGGCACGGTGCTCGGTGCGGCCGAACGGATTTCACCCGCAGACGCCCTGCGGGGATTCCTCGGCCGGCCCGACCGTCCGGCGGTGTTGCGCCGCGTCGCGCGGGGCGAGCCGGCCGATCTGTGTGTGCTATCCCGGCCACCGCGGGACGTGCTCGGGGAACTCGACGCCGACCTGGTGGCCGCGACCGTGATCGACGGCCGGATCGTCTGAGTCAGTGCGGTAGATCGCGGAACGCGTTGTCCCGGTAGGGATCGGGTTCCTTGGGCAGCCCGAGCACCCGCTCGCCGACGATGTTGCGCTGGATCTGGTCGGTGCCGCCGCCGATCGAGGTGAAGTAGGCGTTGAGCGCACGGAACGTGACGGCGTCGCCATCGGTATGTTCGGGTCCGGCCAGCATGGCCTCGGCGCCGATGATGTCGGTCTGGACCTGCGCCGTCTCGTGCAGTATCCGCGACATCGACAGCTTGCCGAACGACAACAGGGTGGCCGCCTCGATCTTGCCGGACATCTTGGCGCGCTGCGTGTTCCACTTGTTGACGGCGTTGAGCTCGTGGATGCGGGCGATCTGCTGGCGGGTGTGACCGTCGGTGATCTTGCCGTACTCACGTGCCAGCGCGATCAGGGGATCCTCCTGCTCCTGCGGTTTGCGGGCTCCCCGGGTGGTACGCGCCAGATCGCCCATCAAACGCCGCTCGTAGCCCAGCGCGGTCTGCAGCACCCGCCAGCCGTCCCCCGCTGCGCCCACCATGTTCTGGGCCGGGACGACGGCGTCGGTGAGGAACACCTCGTTGAACTCCGACTCACCGGTGATCTGATGGATCGGCCGGACCTCGACGCCCGGCTGGCGCATCGGCAGCATGAAGAAGCTGATTCCCTTGTGCTTGGGCACATCCCAGTCGGTGCGGGCGATCAGCAGACCGTAGTCGGCGGTGGCCGCGAATGACGTCCACACCTTCTGGCCGTTGACGATGAAGCGGTCGCCGTCGCGGTCGGCGCGGGTGCGCAGGCCGGCCAGGTCGGACCCGGCGCCGGGTTCACTGTAGAGCAGGCACCACTTGGATTCCCCGCGCAGCGACGGCGGGATGAGGCGTTGCTTCTGTTCTTCGGTGCCCTCGTCGTGCAGGGTGCAGGCGAACAGATTGGCGCGGTCGTGACCGGTACCTGGGGCGCCGACGGCGTTGAATTCGGCTGCTACGACGCGGGATTGCGGGTCGGAGACCCCGCGCCCCCACCATTGGGTCTCCCAGGAGGGCGCCGACCAGCCGCCGTCGAGCACCAGGTCCGCCCAGCGGTCGCGGTCCATTCCGGGGGTCCAGTTCTCGGCCAGCCACTGCCGGACTTCGGTGCGGATCTCGTCAATCGGATCGGACATCTCAGGCTCCCTTCAGTCGCAGGTAGCGTTCCCGGTGTTCGGCGGTTTCGCCGAGCAGGTGCGCGTCGGTGCGAGCGCGGCGCAGGTAGAGGTGGGCCGGGTGCTCCCAGGTGAATCCGATGCCGCCGTGTACCTGGATGTTGGTGGCGGCGACGAAGACGAACGCGTCCGCGCAGAACGCCTGGGCCAGTGCCAGATCCGCCGCCCGGTCCGGGGCCGCGGCATCGTGGGCGGCCGCGACGTGCCGGGCCGCCGAGATGGCCGATTCGGCCTCGGCCAGCATGTCGGCGCACATGTGCTTGACGGCCTGGAAGCTGCCGATGGCGCGCGCGAACTGGAAGCGGGCACCGGCGTAGTCGGCGGCCATCCGGACCACGCGCTGCGCACCGCCAGCCTGCTCGGACACCAGCGCGACGCCGCCCGCCTGCAATGCGGCCCCGAAAGCGGCCCGGCCCGAACCGATCTGGCCGACCAGCCGGCCCGGCGTGCCGGCGAAGCCGAGGGCGGCCAGCTTGCGGGTGGCGTCGACGGTGGTCAAGGTGGTTGCCGTCAGCCCGTGCGCGCCCCGGTCCACCGCGAACACCCCTGGTCCGTCGTCGGTGTCCGCCAGCACGTAGATCAGGTCGGCCGCCGCGCCGTCGAGGACGTAGTTCTTGGCGCCGGAGAGCACCCAGCCGTCGGCGCCGCGGTGCGCGCAGGTCGACAGCTGGGCCGGCAGCACGGCCGACCCAACCTCGGCGTGGGCCACGGTGACGATCACCGATCCGGCGGCGATCCGCGGCAACACCTGCGCCTGTTCGGTGTGGTCGTCGGTGGCCGCCAGCAGTGCCGGGGCCAGCACCGCCGTCGAGAGGAACGGCGCGCACAGCAGTGCGCGTCCCATCTCCTCCATCACGATGCCCAGCTCGGTGTGGCTGGCGCCGGTCCCGCCGTGGGCCTCCGGGATGGCGAGGCCGAGCAGGCCCATCTCGGCCAGCTCGTGCCAGATCGTTTCGTCGTAGCCGGTGTCGGTGGCCATCAGTTCACGCACGCGCGACTCCGGCGAGTGCTTCTCCAACAGCCCGGCGACCGCTTCGCGCAACGCGCGGTGCTCGGCCGTCATCGCGACACCGCGAGCAGGGGCTCGAGCGTCGCACGCTGGCTGTCGAAGAAGGCACGGGCCACCCGGGTGTCCGGGGCAATGGTGTCGAAACCGTGGAAAGCGCCTGGCACGACCAGGGTTTCGCACGGCACCCCGGCCGCGCGTAGCCGGTCGGCGTAGGCCACGTCCTCGTCGTGGAAGAGGTCCAGCGAGCCGACGCCGATCCAGGCGGGCGGCAGGCCGGCCAGGTCGGTGCGCCGGGCGGGTACGGCGACGTCGCGGTCGGCGTCGGCCAGATACGCGTGCCAGCCCCAGTTGTTGCTGCGGCGATCCCACAGCCGGAAGCCCGGATCGTCACGGTGGGCCCGGTTGCCGGTGCGGTCGTCGATCATCGGATAGGCCAGCACCTGCGCGACGACGTCGACCTCACCGCGGTCGCGAGCGAGGAAGGCCAGTGCGGCCGCCAGCCCGCCGCCGGCGCTGCCCCCCGCGATCGCGATCCGGTTACGGTCCACCGCGGGCAGTCCGGCCAGCCACCGCAGTGCGGTGTAGCAGTCCTCGAGGGACGCCGGGTAGGGGTTCTCGGGTGCCAGCCGGTATTCGACCGCCGCCACCGTCACGCCGAGCGCGCGGACATACCGGCGGCACGCGACCTCGTCCTGCGCGGCGGTGCCCATCACGTAGCCGCCGCCGTGGATCCAGAGCAGCGCGGGGCCCGGCCCGACGGCATTCTCGGGGCGGTACAGCCGGATACCGACGTGGTCGCTGATTCTCAGCTGCTCGACGCCGCGGGCCGGCTTGCGCGCCTGCAGGCGAGTGGCGATCCGGAAGAACGGCAACGTCAGCGGGCGGATCGGGGACTTCGGGATCACCCGGGCCCGGGAGCGCAGCTCGGGATGGAATTCGGCAAGGCTCACCCGGCTGACATTACGGGCGTGCTCGGCGAGGGCTGGAGCGGCCGTCCGACACGCCGGAACGGGCGGGACCGCCTCCGAGTTTTCCCGGCGTGTCCTGGTCCGACATACCTTCGCTGGGGAACTTGTGAACAGTTTGCGGAATTTGCCCACGATTAGGGATTACCCGCCGATAACGGCTAGGGTACTGTGCGCCAATGACCCTCGATAGCGTGCGGTGGGTGTTGCGGGCCAAGCCCGCCGACTATCTCCTCGCGATGGCGACGGCCTCGGCGTCGTTGCCGGTGGTGGGCAAGCATCTGGAACCGGTCGGCGCGTACACGGCGATGGGGGTCTGGGGTTACCGGGTGGTCCCGGAGTTGCTCGCCGGCACCGCGAAGTCCTGGCTGCGACCGGGCTCCGGCGACGCGCGGCGCGAGGAGCGCGAACAGACGCACCACGTCTCGCGGACCGGCCTGCGCGGTGTCGTGCCCGACGCCGACCTCGCGATCGAGTGGCCCGCACCGGATCGCACCGCACCGGTATTCAGGGCGCTGCAGCACCGCAAGCATGTGCACCGGACCTCGGTGCGGTACGGCGACCATCCGTCGCAGTTGCTGGACGTCTGGCGCCGCGACGACCTGCCATCGCACGCGCCGGTGATGATCTTCGTGCCCGGCGGCGCATGGGTGCACGGCAGCCGGATCCTGCAGGGCTACGCCCTGATGGCCCACTTGGCCGCCAACGGCTGGGTGTGTCTGTCGGTGGATTACCGGGTGTCGCCCAACAACCCGTGGCCACGCCACCTGGACGACGTGAAGTCGGCCATCGCCTGGGCGCGGGCCAACGTCGATCGGTTCGGCGGCGACCGGGACTTCGTGACCATCGCGGGCTGTTCGGCGGGCGGGCACCTGGCCGCGCTGGCCGGCCTGACCGCCGGCGACCCGGAGTACGACGCACACCTGCCGGCGGGGTCGGACACCTCGGTCGACGCGGTGGTCGGCATCTACGGCCGCTACGACTGGGAGGACCGCTCGACCACGGAGCGGGAACGCTTCGTGGAGTTCCTGGAGCGCATCGTCGTCAAGCGCCGGATCGAGGACACCCCCGAGACGTTCCGCGCCGCGTCGCCGATCGCCCGGGTGCACCAGGATGCGCCGCCGTTCCTGGTGATCCACGGCAGCGCCGACAACGTCATCCCGGTCGAACAGGCCCGCAGCTTCGTCGGGTCCCTGCAACAGGTTTCCCGGTCGCCCGTCAGCTATGTCGAACTCCCCGGCGCAGGACACGGTTTCGACATGCTCGACGGCACCCGGACCGGGCCCATGGCGACCGCGATCGGGTTGTTCCTCAACCAGATTCACCGGATTCGCCCGGCGATGGCCGCCAAACAGGTCATCTGATCCGCCGCCGGTCGGGTAGCCTTCCCGGCTTAGGGAGGTGTGAGGTGGTGATCCAGGCAACATGAAGCGCCTGACCGGATGGGACGCGTTCCTGCTCTACAGCGAGGCGCCCAATGTGCACATGCATACCCTGAAAATCGCGATCATCGAACTGGTCGACATCGGCGACCGTTCGTTCGGTGTCGAGGACTTCCGGCGGGTGATCAACGCCCGCCTGCACAAGCTGTATCCGCTGCGCTACGAACTGGTCGACATCCCGTTCAAGCTCCACCATCCGATGTGGCGCGAGAACGTCCACGTCGACCTCGACTACCACGTCCGGCCGATGACGCTGCCGGCGCCGGGCGGGCGCCGCGAACTCGACGACGCCATCGGCGAGATTGCCGGCACGCCGCTGGACCGGAGCCGCCCGCTGTGGGAGATGTACTTCATCGACGGACTGGCCGACGGCCGCATCGCCGTCGTCAACAAGGTGCACCACGCGCTGGCCGACGGGGTGGCGGCGGCCAACCTGCTGGCGCTGGGGATGGACCTGCAGCAGCCCGCCGACGACGGTGACGATCCGGCGAATTACCAAACCGACGACGCTCCAACGAAATTCGAGCTGGTGCGGTCGGCCTGGCGGGACCACTTCCGGCACGCCGCGGAGATCCCGTCGACCATCGGCTACACCGTGGCGGGGATCAACCGGGTGCGTCGCAGCTCGCGCAAGTTGGGGCCCAACCTGACCATGCCGTTCACGCCGCCGCCGAGTTTCATGAACCACATGCTGACCCCGGAACGCCGATTCGCGACGGCGTCGTTGTCGCTCGACGACATCAAGGAAACGAAGAACGCCCTCGGGGTGTCGATCAACGATCTGGTGCTGGCGATGTCGGCGGGCGCGCTGCGCAAGGCCTCACTGCGCTACGACGGGCATGCCGACCACCCGTTGCTGGCCTCGGTGCCGGTGAGTTTCGACTTCTCCTCGGAACGCATCTCGGGCAACCGGTTCACCGGCGTGATGATGCCGGTGCACATCGACCTAGCCGATCCGCTCGACCGGGTGCGCCGGACACACGAGGACGCCCTCCTGGCCAAGGAGACCAACCTGCTGATCGGGCCCGAACTGGTCAGTCGGTGGTCGAACTACATGCCCCCGGCCGCGATGGAAGCCCTGTTCAAGCGCCTGTCCCTCAAGGACGGTCAGAACAAGGTGCTCAACCTGAACATCTCGAATGTGCCCGGGCCGCGCAAGTACGGCCGGGTCGGGGGTGCACTGGTCACGGAGATCTACTCGGTCGGCCCGGCCACCACGGGTAGTGGCATCAACATCACCGTGTGGAGTTACGTCGACCAACTGAACATCTCGGTCATCACCGACCTGAAGTCCGTGGACGACGCGCACGAGATTTCCACCGCGATGGTCGATGAGCTTGCCGAAATCCGCAGAGCTGCAGGGCTTTCAGAGAAACTGACGGTGGTGGAGAAGGCTATGTCTCCGGTGGCGCGAGGTATCTAACCGCGGGCGCGTACCCAGGACAGGAACCGGTCCACCGCTTCGGCGGTGTAGTGCCCGCGTGGTGAGCCGAAGAAGTCGAAGGCGTGCTGGGCGTGCGGGATCTCCGAATACGCCACCACATCGGCCGACGCCTCGCGCAACCGGTCCGCGAATTCGCGCGCCTCGGTAACGGGGATCAACGAATCGTCGGTGCCGTGCAGGATGAAGAACGGCGGCGCGTCGGCGCGCACCTCGAACAGGGGTGAGGCGTCGCGGTAGACCTCGGGGTGCTCGTCGCGGCCGGTCTTGGCGACGAAACGCTCCAGCAGGCCGACGAATTCCGGGCGCCCGGCGCCCTCGGTGCTGAACCAGTCGTATCGCCCGTACACCGGGACGGCCGCCACCACCGAGGTGTCGGCGTCCTCGAACCCGGGCTGGAATTTTGGGTCGTTCGGTGTGAGGGCGGCCAGCGCGCACAGGTGGCCACCGGCCGAACCGCCCGTCATCGCGACGAATTCGGGATCGCCGCCGTAGTCGGCGATGTTGGCCTTCACCCAGGCGAGTGCACGCTTGACGTCGACCATGTGGTCGGGCCAGGTGTGCCGCGGGCTCACCCGGTAGGCGATCGAGATGCACACCCAGCCCCGCTCGGCCAGATGACTCATCAAGGGATACGCCTGGGGGCGACGCATCCCGATCGACCAGGCGCCGCCGGGAACCTGCAGCAGCACAGGTGCTCTGGCGTCGCGCGGCAGATCGGCACGCCGCCAGATGTCTGCCATGTTGGCGCGGCCGTGCGGACCGTAGCGGACAATCCCCTTCTCGACGTATCGATGGCGCGACCATCCGGTGGCGAAGATTCCGCCGTGGTCGCGCGCGGCCGCCAGGGCGGGCGCCGACGTGGCGGCCAGTTCGCGGTAGCCGGCCCCGAGTTCCGCTTCCAGGCCGGCCTCGAAGTACGGTTCGGAACGCACGTTGCGGCGGATGAGCAGTACCAGCAGCGCCCAGCCGATCACGTGGATTGCCAAGGCGATTCGGCCGCGCCGCCCCGCAAAGTCGCCGCGGATCCCACGGCGCAGCGCGGACAGGGTCGAGCCCGCCAGATACAACGGCGTCAGTTCGGTGGTGGGCCAGCCGAAGGCGAAGTTGGCCACGGTGCGGTAGCCCTGGCGGCCCAGCGGCCGAACTCCGTTGGCGGCGTTGAGAAGTTCCGCCAGTGCTCGCACCAGCGTCCGGTTGGGGCGCACCGACCTACCGCTAGCCGATCACCGGCAGGCGCCGCTCGGCAGCCAGTTGGTCCAGCGCGGACTGCATGACCCGGCGAACGTGCGCGTCGACCTCGTCGATATCGGGGTCCTCGCCGAACTCGGCGATGATGTCGATGGGCGCCAGCACCTGCTGCACGATCTTGGTCGGCAGTGGCACGTTGACCGGCAGCACGGCCGATAGCCCGAACGGGAAGCCGAAGCTCACCGGCAGGATCTTGGCGCGGAACAGCTTGTCCAGCCGGAGCAGCTTGGCCACCTCGGTGCCGCGGGTCAGATAAACCTGGCTCTCCTGACCGCCGATACCCACCACGGGCACGATCGGCACACCGGCGTTGATCGCGGCCCGGATGTAGCCGGTGCGGCCGTCGAAGTCGATCGTGTTGCGCGCCGTGCTGGGTCGGTAGGCGTCATAGTCGCCGCCGGGGAACACCACGACGACACCGCCCGAGCGCAGTGCCTCGTCAGCGTTCTCGTGGTTGGCCTTGATGAAACCGGTCTTCCGGAAGAAATTGCCGGTGGGTCCGGCCAGCACGAGGTCGAAGGTCAGGGTGTAGATAGGCCGGTCGAAGCCGAACTTCTCGTAGAACCCCGTCGCGAACACCGGGACGTCCATCGCGAACATGCCCCCGGAGTGATTGGACACCACCAGGGACCCGCCCGGCGGGAAGGCGTCGAGTCCGCGGACCTCGGAGCGGTGCCAGACCTTCATCAGCGGCCGGATGACGTCCATCACCCGCTCGGTCAACACGGGATCCCATTTGGTGACCTCACCGGCGATGAAGTCGGCGGCGTCGTCCGCGTCGCCGGTGTCCTTCGTGCTCACCCGAGCCCCCTTGTCATTAAACTGGAACGTGTTCTAGTTCGATGGTACCCACTGTGTGGGGACGGTAATTGCCGGCCACCTTCCCGTTGGCACTACCGTGCTGTTTACGGCGTCCTCTGGTGTGCTTAAGTTGACCCCGTGAGCGACGAAACCACCGAACCGGCAGTCCTGGTCGAACAGCGCGACCGCATCCTGATCGTCACCATCAATCGCCCGAAGGCGAAGAACGCCGTCAACCTGGCCGTCAGCCAGGGTCTGGCGGATGCGATGGACCGCCTCGACGGCGACCCCGGCCTGTCGGTCGGCATCGTCACGGGTGCAGGCGGCTCGTTCTGCGCCGGGATGGATCTCAAGGCCTTTGCCCGCGGCGAGCGCTGCGACATCGACGGCCGCGGCCTGGGCTTCACCCAGCGCCCGCCGGCCAAACCGCTGATCGCCGCGGTCGAGGGTTATGCCCTGGCCGGTGGCACCGAGGTCGCGCTGTCCTGCGATCTGATCGTGGCCTCGCGCGAGTCCGCGTTCGGCATCCCCGAGGTCAAGCGCGGCCTGGTCGCCGGCGGCGGCGGCCTGCTGCGGTTGCCGCAGCGCATCCCGTACGCCATCGCAATGGAGTTGGCGCTCACCGGCGAGAATCTGTCCGCCGAACGCGCCCATGAACTCGGGTTGGTCAGCGCGCTCACCGACGCCGGCGGCGCGCTGGACGGTGCGATCGCGCTGGCCGAGAAGATCGGCGCCAACGGCCCGTTGGCGGTCGCGGCCACCAAGAAGATCGTCGTGGAGTCCCGTTACTGGGGCGACGAGGAACAGTGGACCGAGCAGATGAAGATCCTCGCGCCGGTGTTCATGTCGAAGGACGCCCAGGAGGGTGCGGTGGCCTTCGCCGAGAAGCGTGCCCCGAAGTGGACCGGCACCTGAGCGGAGCCGGCTCACTCGAGCAGGTCGACCACGGTTGACAGCGCGGGACCGGTCAGCGCGTCCTTCTCGGTGCGCTCGAGGTGGCTGCGCCAGAAGGTGACGGCGCCGTCGGCGTCGCCGGCCTTGATCAGGTCGACCACCCGCGCGTGCGCCTTCATCGAGCGCTTCCAGGCCTGCTCGGCCCGGTTGCCGGTGGGGCGCATCGACCGGGTGGCCCGGGCGATCAGGTGGTAGAGCATCTCGTTGATCGTCCGCAGAGTCTTGTTGCCGCACAGCTCGGCGATCGCGATGTGGAATTCGGCGAGCGCCACCCGGGACTGCTCGTCGCTGATATCGGCATCGGCGGGGGTCAGCGCAGCCTCGAGCGCGGCAATGGTCTGCGGGTCGCGTTCGTCGGCCAGCTTTCGGATCATGTCTGCTTCCAGCGTGGCGCGGGCGTCGTAGACGTCCTTGAGCGTGACGCCCTCGTATTCGAGGATCAGACCGGCGTAACGGGCCAGCGTCTGCTTGGTCGGGCTGGTGACCCGGGCGCCGCCGCGAACTCCGCGCTGTACCTCGATCAGCGATTCGGACTCGAGCACCCGGAACGCTTCCCGCAGGGTCGGCCGGGATACCCCGAACTGCTCCATCAACTCTGACTCGGGCGGCAACATGGTGCCGACCGGGATGTCGCCGCGGATGAACATCTTGCGCAGCACGGTGGCGACGCGATCGGCCATCTTCGGCTCGCGAAGGTTGGTGACCTCCATCAACTTCCTCAGCGTCGTCGTCGAATTACCTAACTGTTTTACAGATTAGCTGACGGCGGCCCCGCCGGTGGTGCCGTCGGACGGCATCATCTCCGTGGCCGCGCCGATATTGGCAGTTCGGACGGGGTTTCGCGCACCAGCTGGCCGATTGGAAACAGCTAACTATATAGTGTTTTCAAACACTGTTCCGACTCGACTGATTGAGGCTCGATGAGCATCTCACTACTGCTCGAGATGGCCGTATCCGGCGACCCCGACCGGCTCGCGATCGTCTCCGGCGACGTGCGGCTGACCACCCAGGAGTTGTCCGATCTGGCCGACGGCGGCGCCGGCGTCATCGAGGCGTCCGGTTGCGAGCACGTCGCCTACGTCGGAGGGGGCGGCGCGACGCTCCCGCTGCTGCTGTTCTCGTCGGCTCGGTCCGGCCGCACCTTCACCCCGATCAACTACCGGCTCTCGGCCGACGGCATCCAGGCGCTGATCGAGCGCCTGCCCGCACCGCTGGTCATCGTCGATGCCCGCTACCGCGACATGATCGGTTCGGCGGGCAAGACGGTGCTCGACTCCGACGAATTTCTGGCCGCCGCCCGGACCGCCGAACCGGCCGCGGAGTTCCCCGACCCCGACGCCGTCGGCGTGGTGTTGTTCACCTCCGGCACCACCTCGGCGCCCAAGGCCGTCGAACTGACCCACAACAACCTGACCAGTTACGTCACCGGCACGGTGGAATTCGCCGTCGCCGCGCCGACGGATGCGGCGCTGATCTGCGTTCCGCCGTACCACATCGCCGGTGTCAGCGCGGCGCTGTCGAATCTCTACGCGGGCCGAAAGATGGTGTATCTGACCAACTTCGACGCCGCCGAGTGGATTCGACTGGTCAACGACGAGGCCGTCACCACGGCCACCGTCGTGCCGACCATGCTGGACCGGATCGTCAGGATCCTCGAGTCCGACGGCACGGCATTGCCGTCGCTGCGCAACCTGGCCTACGGCGGGTCAAAGGTCGGGCTGCCACTGGTGCGCAAGGCGCTGCAGCTGCTGCCGGACGTCGGTTTCGTCAACGCCTATGGGCTGACCGAGACCAGCGCGACCATCGCGGTCCTCGGCCCGGACGATCACCGGACGGCGCACGGCCACGCCGACGAGAACGTCGCACGGCGCCTCGGTTCGGTCGGCCAGCCCGTCGCGGGGATCGAGGTGCAGATCCGCGACGAGGCCGGCACCGTGCTCGGCCCGGGCGAAACCGGGGAGCTGTTCGTGCGCGGCGAACAGGTGTCCGGCCGCTACACCGGAATCGGGTCGGTGCTCGACGAGAACGGGTGGTTCCCGACGCGCGACATCGCGATGCTGGACGAGGACGGCTACCTGTTCCTCGGCGGCCGCTCCGACGACACCATCATCCGCGGCGGCGAGAACATCGCCCCCGCCGAGATCGAGGACGTCCTCATCGAGCACGCCCATGTGCACGAGGTCGCCGTGGTCGGCGCCGAGCATCCCGAGTGGGGTCAGGAGATCGTCGCCGTGGTGGTTCCCGTCGCGGGCATCGACCCAGACCCCGACGAACTGCGCGAACATGTGCGCAGCGCACTGCGGGGTTCGCGCACCCCTGACCGAGTAGTGTTCCGTGACGAGTTGCCCACCAACGCCACCGGCAAGGTGCTGCGGCGGGACATCGTCTCGAGCCTGAACCAGACCGCCGACGACGACAGTCAGTGAGGACGCAATCATGCTGAAGAACGGCACCCGTCTGCAGAGCCAGGTCGACGACACCCAGGTTATCGTGGTCAAGTCCGCCGATTCCCTCGATGACCTGCGTTGCGGTGGTACCGCGATGATCGCGCTGGATGCCGAGAAGTCCCCGGCCGACATCGACCCGAAGTTCAGCGAGGGCACCGTGATGGGCAAGCGCTACGTCGACGAGGGCGGCGCCGAACTGTTGGTGACCAAGGCCGGTCAGGGCACCCTGACGGTTGGCGAGACCCCGCTGTCACTCAAGGAAGCCAAGCCGCTCCCCGCGTCGGACTGACCGAGTTCATCGGGTCAGAACGCGCCCTCGCGCACATCCATGAGCGCCACGTCGGTGTTCGCGACGATGTGGCGGTCGGCGGTCAACCGGGGCAGCACCGTGGTGGCGAAGAACACCGCCGCGGCAATCTTGCCCTCGTAGAAGTCACGATCGGCCTCGGTCGCACCCTTCTGGTCCTGGGCCAGGGCCCCGGACGCGATGTGCGCCTGGTGCAGGAGGAGCCACCCGATCAGCAGATCCCCGACGGCCATCAGGAACCGGACCGACTCCAGGCCGACCCGATAGAGCTCGCGCGAATTCTCTTGTGAGGCAATGAGATAACCCGTCAGCGTGCCCACCATCGCCGTCACGTCGTCGACGGCGGTACGCAGCCGGTCCCGGGCGCCGGCCAGCTCGGGTGAGGCCGGCTCCAGCGCGAGGAACTCGCCGATCTGGCCCAGCAGAAAACTCAGCGCGGCCCCTTGATCGCGAGCGATCTTGCGGAAGAAGAAGTCCTGGGCCTGGATCGCGGTGGTTCCCTCGTACAGGGAGTCGATCTTGGCATCGCGGATGTACTGCTCGATCGGGTAGTCCTGCAGATAGCCCGACCCGCCGAAGGTCTGCAGTGATTCGGTCAGGCACTGGTAGGCCCGCTCCGAACCAACACCCTTGACGATCGGCAGGAGCAGGTCGTTGATGCGGGCCGCCATCGCGGCATCGGCCCCGGAGATCACCGCCGCGGCTGTCGGGTCCTGATGCGCCGCGGTGTAGAGGTACAGCGCCCGGAGCCCTTCGGCGTAGGCCTTCTGCGTCATGAGCGCCCGTCGCACGTCCGGGTGGTGGATGATGGTCACCCGCGGCGCCGTCTTGTCGGACATCTCGGTCATGTCGGCGCCCTGTATGCGCGTCCTGGCGTACTCGAGCGCGTTGAGATAGCCGGTGGACAGTGTGCTGATGGCCTTGGTGCCCACCATCATTCGGGCGTATTCGATGATCTTGAACATCTGCGCGATGCCGTTGTGGGAGTCACCCACCAGGTAGCCCACCGCGGGAGTGCCGTGCTGGCCGAAGGTCAGCTCGCAGGTGGCCGAAACCTTGAGGCCCATCTTGTGTTCGACGTTGGTGACGAACACCCCGTTGCGCTCGCCGGGCTCGCCGGTCTCGGGGTCGAACAGGAACTTGGGCACCAGGTACAGACTCAGGCCCTTGGTGCCGGGGCCGGCGCCCTCGGGCCGGGCCAGCACCAGGTGCAGGATGTTCTCGAACAGGTCACCCGCGTCGCCGCTGGTGATGAACCGCTTGACGCCGTCGATGTGCCAGGTGCCGTCCGACTGCTCGATCGCCTTGGTCCGGCCGGCGCCGACGTCGGAGCCCGCATCGGGTTCGGTGAGCACCATGGTGGCACCCCACAGGCGTTCGACAGCCGTTGTGGCCCAACGCCTCTGCTCCTCGTTGCCCACGTGGTAAAGGATGTCGGCCAACACGGGACCGGCCAGGTAGATGAACACCGCGGGCTGCGCGCCCAGCGGCAGTTCGTTCAGTGCCCAACTCACCATCGCGGGTGCCGGCACGCCGCCGACCGCCTCGTCGAGTCCGATCCGGAACCACTGGCCGCGTACCCACGCGCGCACCGATTCGGTGAACGATTCCGGGAGCGTCACCGCATGCGTGGCCGGGTCGAAGGTGGGCGGGTGTCGATCGGACTCGGCGAACGACTCCGCTACCGGGCCCTCCGCCAAACGTGCTGCCTCACTGAGCATCTCGCGCACAGTGTCGACGTCGAGATCGCCGAATTCGCCACCGGCGAGCACCTTCTCCAGGTGCAGCACCTCGACGAGGTTGAACTCCAGGTCGCGGATGTTGCTCTTGTAGTGGCCCATGAGGGCCAGTCTAGGACGGTGCTACCCGACCTCGCTGGATCGTCGGCCTCCTCCTCAGTCGCTGCGCTCCTGCATCGTCAGCCGACCTCGCTGGATCGTCGGCCTCCTCCTCAGTCGCTGCGCTCCTGCATCGTCAGCCGACCTCGATGACCATCGCGGCGCCCATGCCGCCACCGGCGCACATCGACAGCACGCCGATGCCGCCGCCGCGACGGCGCAGCTCGTGGATGGCCGACGTGACCATCCGCGCGCCGGTGGCCGCGATCGGGTGGCCCAGGCTGATGCCCGAGCCGTAGACGTTGACGATCTCCTCGTCGAGGCCGAGTTGCCGGGTGCAGGCCACGGCCTGGGCCGCGAACGCCTCGTTGATCTCGAACAGTGCGACGTCGGAGATCTTCAGGCCGGCCAGGTCGAGCGCCTTCGGGATGGCGTAGATCGGGCCGCTGCCGGTGCGCTTGGGGGCAACGCCCACCTGCGCCCAGGACAGGATGCTGGCCAGCGCGGGCTGCTGGGTGTCGGGGGCGGCCAGGGCGACCACCGCGGCGGCGTCGTTGGTGCCCGACGAGTTGCCGGCGGTGACGGAGAAGCCCTCGATCTCCGGGTGCAGCACCTTCAGGCCGGCCAGCGACTCCATCGACGTGTCGCGGCGGGGGTGTTCGTCCTCGGCGAAGGTGATGGTGGACCCGTCCTGCTGGGGCACCTGGATCGGCACGATCTCGTCGACGAACGAGCCGGCGTCGACGGCTTTGACGGCGCGCTGGTGGCTGCGCAACGCCCAGGCGTCCTGATCCTCACGGGTCAGGCCGTATTCGACGGCGCAGTTGTGCGCCACGGTGATCGACATGTCGAACGGGGGCGCGTCGGCGATGGTGATCGGGTTGGACATCGGCGCCCAGCGGCCCCAGTCGTCGGCTTCCTTGCCGGTGGTGTACGCCTTGCGCTTGAGGAACTGCGGCATGGTGGACAGCGACTCCATGCCGCCGGCCAGCAGATGCCGGCTCATGCCCGAGGCGATCTGGCCGGCGGCGAAGGAGATGGCGGCCAGGCTGGAAGCGCACTGCCGGTTCACGGCCGCGCCGGGGATGCTCTCGAAGCCCAGGTCCACGGCGATGTAGCGGGCGCTGTCGCCACCACCCTGCAGGCTCTCGGCCAGGATCAGATCCTCGAAGTCGGTGGCGTCCAGGCCCGAGCGCTCGACGGCGGCGGCCACGATGGGCTTGGCGACCTCGATCGGTTCCATGTTGGCCAGCGAGCCCTTGCGGGCGGTGCCGATTGCGCTGCGGGCGGCGGCGATGATCGCGGCCTTACTCTTGGCGGCCATGTGTTCTCCCAGGGTTATATTTACGCCTAGCGGCTTTGGTGTAACGCTGTCAGAAGTCTATACCGCTAAACAGATAGCGGTATACGGGTGGGTGATCAGGCGCATCTTCCCACCGCGAGCAGACACAGACTCACCGTTTTCGCATGGTTTCAGGCGAGTTTGCGTCTGCTCGCGACCGGTGTCAGATCTCCGGGGTGTACCCGAACGGCAGCAGCACGCTCTTCGATTCGGTATAGCCGGCAATTCCCTCCGGCCCGCACTCCCGGCCGACGCCGGAGTTCTTGTAGCCGCCGAACGGCGCGCCCGGGTCGAAGGCGTACATGTTCACGCCGTAGGTGCCGGTGCGGATCTTCGAGGCGATCTCGATGGCCTTGGCGTTGTCGGTGGTGTACACCGATCCGGCCAGGCCGTATACCGAGTCGTTCGCGATGCGCACGGCGTCGTCCTCGTCCTCGTAGGGGATCACCACGAGCACCGGCCCGAAGATCTCCTCCTGGGCGATGGTCATCGAATTGTCGACGTCGGCGAACACCGTCGGCTGCACGAACCAGCCGCCGTCGAGACCCTCCGGGCGGCCGCCGCCGGTGACGATGCGCGCGCCCTCCTCGACGCCCTTCTTGATGTAGCCCTCGACGCGGTCCCGCTGCTTCTCGGAGATCAGCGCGCCGACCATCGCCGTCGGATCGTCCGGCAGGCCGACCGGCATGGCGGCCACGGCGGTGCCGATCTTCTCGACGATCTCGTCATAGCGGGTCCGGGGTGCCAGGATCCGGGTCTGGCCGACACAGGCCTGGCCGGTGTTCATCAGCCCGGAGAACAGCAGCATCGGCAGGGTGGAATCCAGCTCTGCGTCCTCGAGGATGATGGCCGCGGACTTGCCACCCAGTTCCAGCGTGCACGGCTTGAGCTTCTCGGCGGCGATCTTGCCGATCTCCTTGCCGACCGCCGACGACCCGGTGAAGGTGAACTTGTCCAGCTCGGGGTTGTCGGTCAGGGCACGGCCGGTCTCGGGGCCGCCGGGCACCACTGACAGCACGCCCTCGGGCAGACCGGCCTCGGCGAACTTCTCGGCCATCAGGTTGGTGGCCAGCGGCGTCTCGGCAGCCGGCTTGAGTACGATGGTGCAGCCGGCCAGCAGGGCCGGGCCCAGCTTGTTGGCGGCCAGGAAGAACGGCACATTCCAAGCGACGACGGCGCCGACGACGCCGATCGGCTCCTTGAGCACCAGCGTCTGACCGTAGATGCCGTCCCGGATGTCCTTCCAGGTGAACTTGTCGGCAGCCGAGGAGTAGAAGTTCAGCACCGACATCGCGGCGCCGTACTGCATCATGTCGACGATGGTCGGCGGCTGGCCGGTCTCGAGGGCGAGCAGCTGCTTGAACGCGTCGGCGTCGGCCTCGATCAGGGCGGTGGCCCTGGCCAGGACGGCCTCGCGCTCCTTGGGCGTCATCCGCGGCCACGGGCCCTCGTCGAAGGCCTTCCGGGCCGCCGCGCAGGCGGCGTCGACGTCGGCCTTGGCAGCCAGCGGAACCTGGCCGACCTTCGCGCCGGTCGCGGGGGAGTGCAATTCGATGACGTCCGACGTCGACGGCTCGACCCACCGTCCGCCGATGAACAACTTGTCGTACTCGGTCTTGGTGTGCGGGCTCTTGGCGGAAACAGCCACAGTCTGTGTCATGGCCCACACCCTACCGAGTCCCGAGCAGAACGAGAACAGGTTCCAGTCAGGGCGAAAGCACGAGAACCAGGTTGCTCACCAGAAACTCCCGCAACCCCGCTATCCGGGTCACCGGCCAGGCCCATCGTGGGTGGTAGCGGGGGAATGCCGCGACCAACGCACCGGTGCTGCGAGCCCACGCCAGCCCGTCGGCCGCCGATACCGCGAACAACGACGACCCGTAGTTGTTCTTCGGTGGATGGCCGTGCCGGCGGGTGTAGCGGGCCGCCGCCCGCGCCCCGCCCAGGTAGTGCGTCAAACCCATCTCGTGCCCGCCGAACGGACCCAGCCACACCGTGTAGGACAGCACCGTCAGGCCGCCGGGGCGGGTCACCCGCAGCATCTCGTTGCCGAGCCGCCAGGGGTGACGGATGTGTTCGGCGACGTTGGAGGACAGGCAGACGTCGGCGCAGGCGTCGGCGAACGGCAGCGCCATGCCGGAGGCCCGCACGAATGTCCCGCTGGCACGGTTCGACGCCGGGCCGGCGTGCATCTCGGCCGGATCGGGCTCGACACCGATGTAGTGCGCCCCGCGGGCGGCGAACGCGTCGGCGAAGTAGCCGGGTCCGCCGCCCACGTCCAGGACAGTGCGGTCGTGCAGGCCGGTCCCGGTGACCCCACGCCACAGGTCGGCGACCATATTGGCGGTGTCGCACGCCAGCGCGCCGTAGAACCGGGCCGGATCCGACTGCTCGAACCGGAATTCGGCGAGCAACCGGACCGCCCGGCTCAGGCTCGCCCGGCGGGCGAACAGCTCGGCGCTGGTCACGTGCTCACCCTAAGGATGCCGGGAACGTGCAGCCATATGGGGATTCCGGTGCGTCGAATGCATATGGCCGCACGCTCGCGGCCGGTTCGGCGTGCCCATTACGCTGGACCCGCCATGCCTGATGACCGTGACCGCGCCGTCCGCTCGGTGCTGATGCTGTGCTGGCGCGACACCGGGCACCCGCAGGGCGGCGGCAGCGAGACCTACCTGCAGCGCATCGGCACGCAGCTGGCGGCGCAGGGAATCCGGGTGACGCTGCGGACCGCACGCTATCCGGGCGCACCGCGGCGCGGCGTCATCGACGGCGTGCGCATCAGCCGCGGCGGCGGCCCGTACTCGGTCTACCTCTGGGCCGGACTGGCGATGGTGCTGGCGCGGGTCGGCCTAGGACCGCTGCGGCACGCGCGTCCCGACGTCGTCGTCGACGCCCAGAACGGCATCCCGTTCCTGGCGCGGCTGGCCTACGGTCGGCGGTCGGTGGTGCTGGTGCACCACTGCCATCGCGAGCAGTGGCCGGTGGCCGGCCGTTGGACCGGCCGGTTCGGGTGGTTCGTGGAGTCCCGGTTGTCGCCGCGCCTGCACCGGCGCAACCAGTACGTCACGGTGTCGTTGCCGTCGATGCGTGACCTCGCTGTCCTCGGGGTCGGAACCGAGCGGATCGCGGTGGTGCGCAACGGGTTGGACCCGGCCCCGGAGGTCACCCTGCGCGCGCCGCGGGCGGCTGCCCCGCGGGTGGCCGTGCTCTCCCGGCTGGTGCCGCACAAGCAGATCGAGGATGCCCTGGACGCCGTCGCTGCGTTGCGACCGCGGATCCCCGGTCTGCATCTGGACATCGTGGGCGGTGGCTGGTGGCAGGACCGGTTGACCTCGCACGCGGAACGCCTCGGCATCGCCGATGCGGTGACGTTCCACGGCCACGTCGACGATGTCACCAAACACCAAGTGGTGCAACGTTGTTGGGTGCACCTGCTGCCGTCGCGCAAGGAGGGCTGGGGCCTCGCCGTGGTCGAGGCGGCCCAGCACGCCGTTCCCACGATCGGATATCGGTCCTCCGGCGGGCTGACCGACTCGATCGTCGACGGGGTCACCGGCATTCTGGTCGACGACAGCTATGAGCTCACCGAGTGCCTCGCGGAACTGCTCGACGACGACGTGTTACGCGAAGAACTGGGCCGCAAGGCACAGGCCCGCATCGCGGAGTTCTCGTGGCAGCAGAGCGCCGACGCGATGCTCGGGGTGCTGCAGGCGGTGCGGGGTGGCGTCCTGGTCAGCGGCCTCCGGTGATCAGGGCCGTCCTGGCCGCTATTCTGCTGCTCGCGGTAACCGCTTGCGGCAGTTCGGGTTCCGGCCCGACCTGCGACACCTATTCGATGGCCGACCCGATTGCCCGCAAGATGATGGTGAGCGACGAACTGCAACGACACGGGCTGGACTATGCCCGCACCGATCTGCACAACGCGGTCATGGAGGCGATCGCCCGGCACTGCGGGCCGATCGACCCGTACGGACATGTCAAGGCCCCGCGCAACGGTGACGAGCCCTTCACGGCGACCGTGAACTGGACCGGCTTGAATCCGCAGAACCTCTAGCCCCCGCCCCGCGAGCGCGCAGCTACGTACGGTCGGAGGCTGGCAGACCGTACCTGGCTGTGCGCTCGCGGGCTTATCGGCGCCGGAATGCGACTGCGCCGGCGGCCCCGCCGAGCAGCATCGCCAGCCACACTAGATGGGCGCCCACCGCGAGGCTGCGGTGCGCCGGGGACGCGCCGGCCGACTGGCCCCCGACGCGATAAACGGCGATCTCACCGTCCCGGTAGGCCACCGGTAGCCCGGCGAGTGTCTTTGCCGCCGAGCCCATTTCGCCGCGGCTGCCGATCTGTGCGACCACCCAGCCCACGCCGGCGGCCGCGAACTGATCTGGCGGTGCGCCGGCGAGTAGCAGCTCCTGGATCCGGCGGGCCCGTTCGCCCTCGCCGGGCACCGTCGCGCCCGCGATGGTCAGATCGCCGGTGCTCAGTACGTCGGCGCGGACCCACCGCGGCAGTGGGTCGAGCACGGGAGCCGTTCCCGCCCAACCGAATTGACGCATCGGGCCCGCGGGTAGCACCGCGACCGGCTGCGGATCGGCGTTGACCGCGGCGGCCATCGCGGCCCACCCCGGCGGATACCGGACCGACGACACCTTTCCCCACGCGCCCCACGCCAGGTCCGGCAGCACCAGAACCAGGGTGGCGCACAGCACCGCGCCGATCGTCGCCGCGCGGACCGATGGCACCAACCGCCGGATCGTCGGAACTGCCCCGGCCGCCGCCACCGCATAGCCGGGCATCGCCAGCGCCACCCACTTCTGCCCGTCGCGCAGCACTCCCAGCCCGGGCATGGCCTGCGCCACGGGACGCAGCAGCCCCAGGCCCCAGCCGGTCGCCAGGATGGCCGGCCCGATCACTGCGACCACCGCCAGGGCCAGCAGTGGCAGCGCGGCGCGCCGGTGCCGCGCGTGCGCCAGGCCGAGCGCGACCACGCCGAGCAGCACCACCGTGCCGACGACGGCCAGCGGTGTCGACCGTGATCCCGGCACTGCCTCGGCGTTCCACATGCCCCCGAGGCCCGCCAGACTGCCCAGGGTGCCCAGACCGGGTTCGGCCCGCGCCGCGAAGGCCTCGAAGCCCGGTGCGCCGGCGGCTTGATACGTCGTCAGGGCCGCGCCGAGCGCCGAAGCGGTGAGCCACGGCAGCGCCGCCGCGACCGCCAGCGCCAGCGTGACCGTCGCGCACACCCAGCGGGAACGCCCGGTTCCGGGCACGGCCACGCAAACCAGCGCGACCACCGCGGCCATCATCAGCCCGGTCGGGGTCAGCCCGGCCAGTGCCAACCAGAACGCGAGCCCGAAGAAATCCCCGGCGCCGGTACCCGTGCGCAGCCGCAACACACCGCGGGCCACCCAGGGCAGGCAGCCGTATCCGACGAGCAGGCTCCAGTGCCCCTGCAGCAGGCGTTCGGCGACGTACGGATTCCAGATCGTCACCGTCGCGGCGACGAACTGGCCCGCCGGACCGGCGTCGGGAGCCACCGTGTCGACCAGGCGCGCCGCGCCCCAACCGGCCGCGGTGAGTCCGAACAGGAGCAGTGCCTTTACCACCAGACCGCCGTCGAGCAGGTGGGAGGCCACCGCGACGGCGAAGTCCTGTGGAATCGCACGCGGAGCCGACTCGCCGAGCCCGAGGGCGGCGTCGGAAAGATACGAGCGCGGGGTGGAGACGGCGTCCCGTAACAGCAGGTAGCCGGGGGCCGCCAGGGGAGCGACGACGATCAGCGCCAGCAGCAGTGCGTACCCCGGCACCGCCAATTGGCGCCGGGTCAGCTGGAACCCTGGTCGGACGGCAGATCCGGGCGCTGGGTGGGCAGCTTCTCGGTCTCGGCCTCGGCGGCCGGCATCGGCCCGGTGTCCGCGTCGCGGCGGCCGGCGAAGAACCCGCCGCCGTCGGAGTCGGACTCGGGTCCCTGGGCCGCGACCTCGGCGCGCACCCCGAAGGAGCCGAGCAGGGCGCCCGCCACCAGAGCGATCAGACCGGCGGCGGTGAAGGTGATGGGCAGGATGCGCGACCACAGCGCGATCCGGTCCCGTTCGTCGCGGGCGGAGGCGACCTGCGACTCCACGGTGGCCTCCGCGGAGGTGACCGTGTAATCGGCCATGGTGGTCTCGGGCCGCAGCGGATCGCGGGCGTAGTAGTGGTTGGCGTGTTCCTCGGACTTGACGATGGTGCCGGACACCGGGTCGACCCAGAAAGTCCGCTTGGCGGCGTAGTACCGGGTCATTGTGATCGGCTCGTCGGGGTCGCCGGGCACCCCCCACAGCGAGGCGCGGGCGGTCACCACGGCGTCGTCGGCGTCCTTGTACAACGAGGCGTACTTGATCGGTTCGACGAGCTTGCCGTCGGCGTCGTAGCCGACGTTCTGGACGAACTTGTACGCGGTGAGCCCGTTGACGTCGTCCTCGCCCTCGTAGTTGGCGTCGAACGCCTTCTGTGCAATCGGATCGAAGTACGGGTAGGTCTTCTTCTCGGTGTCGAACGGGAACCGATAGGACAGGCCCTCGTGCGGCAGCGGGATGTTGGTCGGCGGCTTGGTGTCCTCGATGCTGCGCGGCTTCTGCACCGACCCGCCTGGATGGGTGTCATCGGAAACGGCCAGCGCGGTGGAGCGGTCCAGGGTCACCGTGTCGACCATCGCCAGCAGCAGGCCCATGTCCCCCTGACGATCGGTGCGCCGCACCGTCGAACCGACCTGGAAGGTCACCACGTCAGCGTCGGCGGGTGCCTCGACCGTCAGCTGATGCTGGGCGACCACGGGAACGCCCTTGTCGACGACGAAGTGGTCACCGGTCAGGGACGCGGGGTCCAGCGCGGTGCCGGTGCCGTTGCTGACCAGCGTCATGTCCAGGTCCAGCGGTACGCGCTCGATCTTGCCGGCGGTGTACGTCGACAGCAGCAGCGCGGCGATCAGCAGGGCCGCACCGAGCCCCAGGAGGACGCACGCGACGTAGCGCAACAGGACTGCTCGGTTCAAGACGCGCGCACCTTCCGTGGTCGGCCAGGCAATCAGCGATGTGGACTTCAACCGCCGACCCTAACAGCACAAACCTGGGCGCGGCCCCGGTGTGCTGCAGCTACCGGCACACTTGTGGCCATGGACTCGCGGCGCGCCTCCGAACTCGACGCGGATCGGATCGGCGGGACCCGCAGTTTCCTGCCCGCGGTCGAAGGTTTGCGCGCCTGTGCGGCCATGGGTGTGGTCATCACCCACGTGGCGTTCCAGACCGGGCAGCACAGTGGCGTCGGCGGACGGCTGCTGAGCCGGTTCGACATGGCTGTCGCGGTGTTCTTCGCCCTGTCGGGTTTCCTGCTGTGGCGCGGTCACGCCGCGGCCGCGCAGGGGTTGCGGCGCCGCCCGCCCACCGCGCACTACCTGCGTTCGCGGATCGTCCGCATCATGCCCGGCTACCTGGTGGCCGTCGCGGTCATCCTGTGCCTGCTGCCGGATGCCCGCGGGGCCAGCGCGACGGTGTGGCTGGCGAATCTCACCCTCACTCAGATCTACGTCCCGCTCACGCTGACCGCCGGACTCACCCAGATGTGGAGTCTGTCGGTGGAGGTCACGTTCTACCTCGTGCTGCCGGTCCTGGCGCTGCTGGCCCGCCGGCTGCCGGTCGGTGCGCGGGTTCCGGGGATCACCGTCGTCGCGGTCGCCAGCCTGGCGTGGGGGCTGCTGCCGATCCACACTCCGCAGGGCATCAACTTCCTGAACTGGCCGCCGGCGTACGCGTCGTGGTTCGCCGCCGGGATGCTGCTGGCCGAGTTCACCGTTCGCCCGGTGGGCCGGGTGCACCGGTGGGCGCGCAACCGATGGCTGATGGCCGGCATCGGCCTGGTGGCCTACCTGATCGCGGCGTCGCCGCTGGCCGGCCCGGAAGGGCTGACACCGGCCACCCTGGGCCAGTTCGTGGTACGGACCGCGATGGGCGCCGTACTGGCCGGCGTGCTGCTGGCCCCGCTGGTGCTCGACCGTCCCGACACCGGACACCGCATCCTGGGCAGCACGGTGATGGTGACCCTGGGCCGCTGGTCCTACGGCCTGTTCGTCTGGCACCTGGCGGCGCTGGCGATGGCGTTCCCCATCGTCGGCCGATTCGTCTTCAACGGCGACATGGTGGTGATCCTCGCGCTGACCCTGGTCTTCGGGTTCGCGATGGCGGCCGTCAGCTATGCGCTGGTGGAGAACCCGTGCCGGCAGGCGCTGCGCAACTGGGAGTACCGCCGGCTGCAGCGGGTGCCGCCGCTGGACAGCTCGGTCACCGATGCTCCGGAACCGGTTGTCGCACAGTGAGATCGGTGGGCGCGATGAAGCGCCCGGCAGCGATCGGCGAGGGTCTGAACAGCTGACCCCGGGCTGACGTCTCCCACGCCCAATACTAGGGAAATCCCTGTATCCCGAAGCCATCCAGCGCCTACTGTTGTCGGAAACCGGCGCTTTGAGGGGGGCTTCGGATCATGACCATCTGCAGCGAACCGCCGGCCTCGACGAGACCGGCTCGGCGCCAGGACATTCAGGGCCTGCGCATGGTGGCCGTCCTCAGCGTGTTCGCGTGCCACCTCTGGGGGTGGCCGCGCGGCGGTTTCGCCGGTGTCGACGTCTTCTTCGTCATCTCCGGGTTCCTCATCACCGGCAATCTGCTGCGGTCAGCAGAGCGGCACGGCAAAGCGTCGCTCGGCACCTTTTACCGCAACCGTGCGCGACGCATCCTGCCGGCTGCCGTCGTCGTATTGATCCTCACTCATTTGGTCGCCGTAGGGGTCTTCACGCCGTTGCGCTCCGAACAGATCGCCGGCGACGTCGTGTCCGCGTTCTTCTCCCTGGCCAATTGGCACTTCGCCGAACGCGCCACCGACTACTTCGCTGCTGGGCAGTTGGTGTCACCGGTCCAGCACTACTGGTCGCTGTCGGTAGAGGAGCAGTTCTATCTCGGTTGGCCGGCGGTTCTCGTCGTCGTTGGGCTGCTGATCGTGCGCCATCCCCGAGCGCGATCGCTGCCCACCGGAATCGTCGCGGGTCTGGTCGTGGTCGCGTCCTTCGTCTGGGCAGTCATCGCGACCGCCGACAACGCGACCTGGGCTTACTTCGACACGCGCGCCCGTGCCTGGGAGCTTGGCGTCGGCGCGCTGCTCGCCGCTGCGCACGCGGCGCTGACCCGCATACCCATCGTCGTCCGGCCGATCCTGTCCTGGGCCGGGCTCGCGCTGATTGCCGCGAGCCTGTTCGTCGTCGCCGAGAACTCTGCGAGGTTCTCCGCGACCTGGGCGCTGCTGCCCGTCTCCGGTGCCGCGCTGGTGGTCGCCGCCGGAGTCGGGGGTGAACCCGGTTGTCAACCGCTGCTTCGTAATCCGGTCGCGAGCTACCTGGGCGACATCTCCTATTCGCTATATCTGGTGCACTGGCCGGTAATCGTCATCCTCGCCGCAGTGGCTCCCGCCGGTGTCTATTCGTCGCTCACGGCAGTCGCGATGTCGTTCGGGCTGGCGATCCTGTCGTATCAGTTCGTCGAGAATCCACTGCGGCGCATCGACCCGTCGGGTGCTGCAGTGACCCGGATCCCGGTCGCCCGGTGGGGAACCGCAGGCGCTGCGTTTCTGATGTTGATCGGGTTGTGCACCTTGGTGATCCGCCCGTACTCCGAGGAGAGTTTCGAGCCGCGACCGGTGGTCTCCGCGAGTCACCTCGAATCGGTGTCCCCATTGCAGCTGGAGATCATCTCGGCATTGCAGGCCACCGAATGGCCGCGGCTGAATCCCACGGTGGAAGCGGTGACCCGTGGACTGCCGGCCGTTCCCGAGTTGTGGCGCTGTGGTCTGGTGCCCCGCCCGGCGGATCAGTCCTGCGCTGTCGGTCGTACCGCCGCTCCGATTCAACTGGTGCTCGTCGGAGACTCGATCGCGATGACATACGCCGGGGCGCTGCGGCAGATCGCCCTCGATTCCGAGGGACGGGTGCAGGTGCGCATCGAGGCGCAATACGGTTGTCCATTCAGTGAGGCCGCGGGTGCCCGTCCGGATCCCAGGCTGGTGTCCGAGTGCCGGGCTCACAACGAGCACACCCTTGGCGTCATCAACACCGGCGGCCCCAAGGTGGTGATCGTGTCCAATTACTACGGCGGCAGGTTCGGCTTGGGCGACGACGGCGCACCTCCGCCCGCTGACCGGGCGGTGTCGCTGAGCCGCATGGCCGGCAGGATTCACGGCAGCAAGGTGCTGATCCTGGCGGCACCGCCGAACGACAAGGATATCCGGGTCTGTTATAGCGTGCGACGGTCTGCACCACGAGACTGCGTCAGCCAGGTGTCGGCGCTGTGGCGTGAAATCGCGGCCGCTGAACGGATTGCCGCCGAGATGCTCAGCGCGGTGTGGGTGGATTCGCGGCCCTGGTTCTGCTCCGGTGGCGGGAGCTGTCCCGGCTTCGTCGGGACGATCCCGGTTAAGTTTGACCGCGACCACATGACCCCGGACTATGCCCGCAAGATCGCCCCGGCGATCGCGGACGCATTGCGTCAAGTCGGGGTGCTCTGATGGACTTCGACGCCTTCGGATCAATGGACACAACGCGATTCGCGCGCCAAGCTCGGGCATCGGCATCCGCCACGATCCCCAGCCGACGCGGCAGCCGGTGGGAATTGTCGGCAAAGGCTGCCCGGATCCGCGACCACGTATGTTCAACTGGATTCGAATAGGGAGGGAACACATGGACAGGATTTGGGGATGTGCGACGATCACCTTCTTGGTGGGGGCCGGCACCGCATTCGCCGCTCTGCTCGCCACACCGGCGGCGAGCGGCGAGCCGGACCCCAGTCAGGAATGCTCGCAGCAGCGGCAACCGCCGGATGGCAACCAGAATCAGTGCCAACAGCAAGGGCCGAGCCTGCCGCAGTTGCCCAACAACAATCAGAACAGCGGGCAACAGAAACAGAACAGGCTCTCCGATTTCAACTGCTGGATGTACCCGAGCGGTCCGGTCTGGCCCCCGCTCGGTTCGGCTCCGCCGCCGAACGTGCCCGGGGCGCCACCGGCAGCGCCGTGCTACTACGTGCTGGGTCTGCGCCCGACGGTTCCCGGTTCCTGAGGCCCAGAATCGGACCGATCCGCAATTGCGACGCCCGGCGCCATTTCAGCTGCGCTGGCGGGCGATGATCGCGTCGCGCACGGCAGAACGGCGGGCCTTGCCGGCTTCGTCGCGCAGCGGCCGGTCGACGAACTCGACGGTTCGGGGCACCTTGTGGTTCTCCAGCCGCTCCCGCAGGAACGCCTGGACCCCGTCGGCGTCGAGGTCGGCGCCCTCGGCCAGCTGGATCAGAGCGTAGGGCACCTGCCCGAGGTCGTCGTGCGGAACCCCGAACACCAAGCAGGACAACACATCTGGATGTGCGCACAGGTTGCCCTCGATCTCGGCGGGATAGGTGTTCTTGCCGCCGACGGTGAACAT
>RRZT012892338.1_pt1 | contig 55178 bp, 57 predicted proteins | sample 2165551 | NCBI WGS metagenome assembly RRZT01 (sample SAMN10456910, study PRJNA506462) | wastewater metagenome | biome: wastewater; feature: sludge; material: wastewater sludge; isolation source: wastewater sludge with Escherichia coli K12::gfp cells carrying plasmid... | place: USA: Moscow, Idaho... | reverse complement strand
GTCCCCAGGGGAGCGGTGCCGCGTCGAGCAGCGATCGACTGCGCACCGAGACCGCCGCGGTCGTGTCGGAGTTGTCCACTGCCCGGGCCCAGGCACTGATGTCCGGTGACCCGGCTCGACTCGGCTCGTCCGACGCGCCGATGTCGGCGTTGCTCGAGGCGGACATCACGATCCTGGACTCGCTGCGCCGCTCGGGTCAGCGGTACACCGGTCTGGCCTTCACCGTGCGCAGCGCTGAGTGGGTCAGCGGCGACGACACGAGCGCCCGGGTGCTGGCCGTGGTGGACCGCAGCGCCTATGACGTCGTGGGGCCCAGCGGCGAACGGCAATCCGTGCCCGCCGAACCGGGCCGCCCACTCGTCTACTCGCTCGTGCGCACCCCCGAGGGCTGGCGGATCGCCGACGTGCAGGCCTGACGGCCGGACAGCGAGTCAGACCAAGGTCGCCACGGCGGCCCCCAGGCTGGCGTGCTCGAAATGAAAACCATTGTCCACCAAGACTGTTGGCAACACCCGCTGGCTGGCGAGGACGTCGTCGGCGAACTCGCCGAGCGCCACCCGCAGCGCGACAGCCGGCGCAGGCAGCAACGCCGGGCGGCCGAGCACCATACCCATCGCGGCGGCCACCTCCCGCTGACGGCGAGGCTCCGGGCCGACGAGGTTCACCGGGCCGGTGATCGCGGGGGTGTCCACGAGGTGCAGCAGGGCCCGCACCTCGTCGGCCAGGGTGATCCAGGACCACCACTGCCGACCGGCCCCCAACGGCCCGCCCAACCCCAGTCGGGCCAACATCAGCATCCGGGCGAAGGCGCCACCGGTGGCGGCCAGGACCAGCCCCGTGCGCGTCAGGGCCACGGCGGCGCCGGCGTCGACGGCCGGCTGAGTGGCCCCTTCCCAGGCCCGGACGACCTCGGCGAGGAACCCGTCGCCTCGGGGGCTGCTCTCGGTGAGCACCTCGTCGCCGCGGTCACCGTAGGCGCCGATCGCCGAGGCACTCACGAGCCGGATCGCCCGGCCGGAGCGGGTCTGCTCGGCCACCGCCTCGGCGACCGCGGTGGTGCCCTCGACCCGGGAGCGCAGGATGAGGTCCTTGTATGCCGGTGTCCACCGCCGGTCCCCGACCCCGGCGCCGGCCAGGTGCACGACCGCGTCGACGTCCGCAAGCGTCTCGGGCAGCAGGCCACCGGGGCGGGCCTGCCAGGGCCGCTCGCCGGGCCCGCTCGGTGTGGTGCGCACGAGGTGGATGACCCGGTCGCCGCGGTGGGTCAGGGCCTGGCACAGCGCCGTTCCGAGGAAGCCGGAGGCGCCGGTCACGGCGACGGTGCGGGGCTGCGGCATACGGGCTCCTGGTCCGGCGACGATGCGGTGCGGGAAGCCGGACGCCCGGGCGAGGAGGGCCCGCCCGGGCGTCCTAGGAAGGTCAGAGGCCGAGGTCGGCCTCGAAGTTGCCGTCCTCGAGCCGGCTCTTCATGGCGATGAGGAAGCGGGCGGCGTCGGCCCCGTCGACGATCCGGTGGTCGTAGGACAGCGCGAGGAACATCATCGAGCGGATCGCGATCGTCTCCCCGCCGTCCGGATCGTCGATGACCACCGGGCGCTTCACCAGCGCCCCGGTGCCGAGGATGGCGACCTGCGGCTGGTTGATGATCGGGGTGTCGAAGAGCGCCCCACGGCTGCCGGTGTTCGTGATGGTGAAGGTGCCGCCGGACAGGTCGTCGGGGGTGATCTTGTTGTTGCGGGTGCGGTCGGCGACATCGGCGATGGCCCGGGCCAACCCGGCGATGTTGAGGTCGCCGGCGTTCTGCACCACGGGGGTGAGCAGGCCACGCTCGGTGTCGACCGCGATGCACAGGTTCTCCTGGCCGTGATAGACGATCGTGTCGTCGACGACGCTCGCGTTGACCATGGGGAACTGCTTGAGCGCCTCGGCGGCGGCGAGGGCCAGAAACGGCAGGTAGGACAGGCTCACTCCCTCGCGGGCCACGAAGGCCTGCTTGGAGCGCTCCCGCAGCCGGGCCACCCGGGTGAGGTCGACCTCGACCACGGTCGTCAGCTGCGCCGACACCTGCAGCGACTCGACCATCCGGGCGGCGATGACCTTGCGCAACCGCGACATCTTCTCGGTGGTGCCCCGCTTGCTGGACACCGCGGCCGGTGCCTTCGACGGTGCGGCGGTGGGGGCCGCGGCCGCAGCGGGAGCCGCGGGTGCGGCTGGGGCCGGTGCCGATGGCGCGGCCGGCTCGGGGGCCGGTGCCTTCGCCTTCTCGGCGGCGTCGAGGACGTCCTGCTTGCGGATCCGGCCGCCGACTCCGGTGCCGGTCAGCGCGGCGAGGTCGACGCCGTGGGTGGCGGCGAGCTTGCGCACCAGGGGGGTGACATAGCTGACGCCCCCGTCGGCCTCGGCGGCCGGCTCGGCGCCGGAGCCCTGGGCCGGGCCGGCGGGCGCGGCCGGTTCGTGCCGTGCCTCGTGCGCGCCGGTCTGCGGCGTGGGTGCTGCCACGGCGGGTGCGGCAGGTGCCGGTGCGGGAGCAGCAGGTGCGGGTGCAGCAGGTGCGGGAGCAGCCGCTGCAGGTGCGGGAGCAGCAGGCGCGGGTGCAGGTGCAGCGGCTGCTGGTGCCGGCGCGGCGGAGCCCGATGCGGCACCGCCGATCATCGCGAGGGTGGCGCCCACCTCGGCCGTCTCGTCCTCGCCGACGAGAATCTTGGTGAGCACCCCGGCATACGGGCTGGGGATCTCGGTGTCGACCTTGTCGGTGGACACCTCCAGCAGTGGTTCGTCCACCGCGATGGTGTCGCCCTCCTGCTTGAGCCACCGGGTGACGGTGCCCTCCGTCACCGATTCGCCGAGCGCGGGCATGGTGACCCGCTGGCCGGCGCTGGACGCCCCGCCGCTGCCCGAGGCCGCGGGCGCAGCGGCGACCGGGGCCGGCGCCGGCGCCGGCTCGGGGGATGGGGCCGGCGGTGCCGCCGGCGCGGCAGGGGCAGGCGGTGCTGCAGGTGCAGGCGGCTCAGGCGGGGCGGCTGGGGCCGCCGCGGCGGGAGCGGGGGCACCGGCGTCCGCGGCGTCACCGATGATCGCCAGGGCGGCGCCCACGTCGGCGGTCTCGTCCTCGGCGACGAGGATCTCGGTGAGCACGCCCGCGAAGGGGGAGGGGATCTCGGTGTCGACCTTGTCCGTTGACACCTCGAGCAGCGGTTCGTCGACCTCGACCCGGTCACCGACCCCCTTGAGCCAGCGGGTGACCGTCCCCTCGGTGACGGACTCACCCAGGGCCGGCATGGTCACTCGGTTGCTCATCTTGCGTCATCTCCTCGGGAACTGCTTCGACGGTCAGGCGTGGGCATGCAGGGGCTTGCCGGCGAGGGCCAGGTGGGCCTCGCCGAGGGCTTCGTTCTGGGTGGGGTGGGCGTGGATGAAGGGCGCGACGTCATCGGCCCGGGCATCCCACCCGACGATGAGCTGGGCCTCGCCGATCTGCTCGCCCATCCGGGCGCCGATCATGTGCACCCCGACGACGGCGCCGCCGGCCGACTGTGGGGCGGCGACGAGCTTGACGAAGCCGGCGGTGCCGAGGATCTGCGACTTGCCGTTCCCCCCGAGGTTGTACTCGTAGACACTCACGTCGCCGTACTCGGCGCGGGCCTGGGTCTCGGTGAGCCCGACGCTGGCGATCTCGGGGTCGCAGTACGTCACTTTCGGTATGCCGCGGTCGAGCACCGGCTGCGGCTGCAGCCCGGCGATGTCCTCGGCGACGAACACCCCGTGGGCGAAGCCGCGGTGCGCCAGCTGCAGGCCCGGCACGATGTCGCCCACGGCGTACACGCCGTCCACCCCGGTGCGCAGGCGCTCGTCGGTGGGGACGAAACCGCGATCAAGGGTGATGCCGGCCGCCTCGTAGCCCAGGTCGGCGGTGACCGGGCCACGCCCGACCGCCACGAGCAACAGGTCGGCACCCAAGGTCGCGCCGTCTTCGAGAGTGAGGGTGACCGAGTGCTCGTCCTGGCTGACCGCGGCATACCGGGCGCCGGTGCGCACCGTGATCGAGCGTTTGCGGAAGGCCCGCTCGAGCGTCTTGGAGATCGCCTCGTCCTCACCGGGCACCAGCCGGGGCAGGGCTTCGACGACGGTGACCTGCGAGCCGAAGGATCGGAAGACGGAGGCGAACTCGACGCCGATGACCCCGCCGCCCAGGACGATGACGTTCTGGGGCACCTCGGTGAGCGTCAAGGCCTGGTCGCTGGTCATCACCCGGCCCTCGATGCTCAGCCCGGGCAGGGTGCGGGCCTGCGAGCCGGTGGCCAGCACGAGGTGCCGACCGGTGAGCACCCGGTCACCGACCTGCACGGAGCGCGGGCCGACGAGGACGCCGGAGCCGATGACATAGTCGACCTTCGCGCTGGACACCAGGCCCTGCAGGCCCTTGTGCAACCGTGCGACGACACCCTGCTGGTAGGCCAGCACCTGGCCCATGTCGATGCCCTCGACGTGTGAACGCACCCCGAACCGGGCTCCCTCGCGGGCGGTGTCGGCGACCTCGGCGGCGTGCAGCAGCGCCTTGGTCGGGATGCAGCCGCGGTGCAGACAGGTGCCGCCGAGCTTGTCCTGCTCGACGAGGGCCACCTGCAGTCCCAACTGGGCGCCGCGCAGCGCGCACGCATAGCCGCCGCTGCCACCGCCCAGGACGACGACGTCGTGAGTGGGCTGCGGTTCGGGCATCTCGGTCCTCGGGTCGTGGTCCGCGGTAGGTCGCCGAGCCTGCGCACCTCGGCGTGTGCGCCATCTTGTCACTTCCACCTCGACCCTGTCACAGTCGCCGGCCCGGTGGTGGCCCGGGGACGGGCCGGCCCGATTCCGAGCGGGAGACCGGTCGGACCCCGAGTCGATCAGCGGGGGCTGCGGCTGGTCAGGAGGCCGCGAACTTGCGGATGGCTTGGCAGCCGGGCTCGAACTCGGGGACCAGATCGCCGCTGAGTGAGGCGAACCAGTCGACCTTCGACCCGCTGTCGGTGGGGGTCGCCCTGGGCAACTGCGCCCGGGTCGGCTCAGAGGCGGCATACGTGCACCACATCGCGAACGACTCGGCGAAATCCTCGTACGGGTGGGTCGCGGCATACGCGGTGATGAAGGACGAGCGGTGCGCCTGGAAGAACTTGCGCAACTCCGCCGCGCGGTCGGAGTTGGCGGCGCCGTCGGCGCGGTCCCAGGCTCGGTAGAGGTCGTCCGGCCAGGCCTTGGCGAGGTAACGGGCCAGATAGGCGTCGTAGGACAGACAGCCGGTGTAGGTCTGTTCGGTGGGGCAGGAGCCCGTCACCTTCATCATCTGGTTGGCGTTGAGGCTGGCGATGTGGGCCAACTCGTGGGCGACCAACCAGGCCAGGTCGCCGCGGTCCATCCCGTTGGGCGCCAGACTCAACCGCCAGTGCGCGTCGTCGTAGGTGCGCGCGGAGACCTGCTTGGGCGCCGACTCGCCGACCTTGACCCCGTTGGCCGTGGGGGTGCCCGAGTCGTAGACGAGGAACTCCTCGAGGTGAGCGACCTGGGTCGGCGCCAGGGTCAACACCATGGTCCACAGTTGTTGGTCGCACTTGCGGGGGGCTCCCAGCCCGTCCAACGGCGCGAGCGCGCCGTTGCGCACCGCGAAGAGCCGCTGCAACTCGGCGCCCGAGCCGAGCCGGCGCACGTCGTCGCCGAACGGGTCGCCGGTAGGGAGCTTCGCGCCGGTGCGGGGGTTGTCCGCGCGCAGGCAGACCGCATCGACAACGGGCGTCGGTGGCACCGTGACGGGCGTGGGCGGCGTGGGTTTGGCGCTGGGCGACGGCGACGGGGAGGGCGTGGTCGTCGGGGTCGGCGTCGGGCTCGACGCGCTGGGCTGTGGCCGGGCGGTGGCTGAGGCGGCGGCGGTCACCGCACCGGCCGCGCCCCATCGATAGAGGGGGATGGCGTGCGCCACGATGCTGAGCACCGACAGCAGGACGACGGCCACGATCGCCACGTCGAATGGGCCGTCCGGAGCAGCCCGTAAGCGCGTCGGTGCCCCGGGATTCCGGGGGTCGACATGCCCGCTTTCGGGATATCCCGAGGTGTATCCCCACCCCATCGCAACAGCATAAGGTCTTCGTCATGGGATTGCTCGGCCGGTTCCGCCGCCGTGGGCCGGAGCCGTTCGGGCGTTCGGACGGCCCTGGCATGTCGATCGACCTCGAGTCGGTCTATCTGCATTTCGCTCACTTCGCCCAGACCCGTCGAGGAGTCGAGGCGTTCATCGAGCCGAGCACCCAGGTCAGCCCACAGTCGATGGTGCTCGTGGCCACCGACGGGGAGTGGACCCGCCGGGCCGTGGGCTCCCGCCCGGCCTGTCAGGACATCGCCGGCCGGCTCGGCATCCCGGCATACGACGTATTGCTCACCGGATATCCGCCGCGGATGCGGGAGTGGACCTCCCGCCAGCGCCGGGCCCAGCGCGACAACACGAAAGGCACGACATGAGCGACCAGGCAGGCAAGGAAGACACGGCCGGCAACGCTGGCAAGTCGGGTAAGGCCGGCAAGGCTCAGCGCCCAACTGCGGCATCGGAGGAGACCAAGGCGAAGTTCCGCGCCGCCCTCGATCGCAAGAAGGCACACGGCGGCAAGGAGAGCGCCGGCGAGGGTGACGGGAAGGTGCACGAGTCGCACGGCCCGGCCGCCGGGCAGCGGATGTTCCGTCGCAAGGCCGGCGGCTGACCCGCGACTGATGCGTGGGAGGCTGCCGGGCGGCCCGGTGCGGAGTAGCTTTGGCGCTCATGAGCGCACTGCAGCAGTCACCCCTGCATGACCGGCACGTCGCCCTCGGCGCGAAGCTCGCCGACTTCGGCGGCTGGGAGATGCCGATCGAGTATCCCGGCGGCGGCGTCATCGCCGAGCACACCGCGGTGCGTGAACGGGTCGGCATCTTCGACGTCAGCCACCTGGGCAAAGCGAGCGTGACCGGCGCGGGCGCGGCCGACTTCGTCAACGCCTGCTTCACCAACGAGCTGCGCCGCATCGGCCCCGGCCAGGCGCAGTACACCATGTGCTGCGACGACAGCGGCGGCGTCGTCGACGACCTCATCCAGTACCTTCGGGCCGACGACGACGTCTTCCTCATCCCCAACGCCGCCAACACGGCCGAGGTATGCCGCCGCCTGCAGGCCGCCGCACCGGCCGGTGTCGAGGTGGTCAACCGGCACCGCGAATACGCCGTGATCGCCGTCCAGGGGCCCAAGTCCGACGAGGTGCTGACCGCCCTCGGGCTGCCCGCCGGGCACGACTACATGCAGTTCCGCGAGGCCCAGTGGCAGGGTCGCGACGTCATCGTGTGCCGCACCGGCTACACCGGTGAGCGCGGCTACGAGTTGGTGCCGCGGGCCGCCGACGCGACCGCGGTGTGGGATGCCCTTGTCGAGGCGATGCGCCCGTATGCCGGGCTGCCCTGCGGTCTCGGTGCTCGCGACACGCTGCGTACCGAGATGGGCTATCCCCTGCACGGTCAGGACCTGTCGTTGGACATCACCCCCGTGCAGGCCCGATCCGGGTGGGCGGTCGGCTGGAAGAAGGACGCGTTCTGGGGTCGTGAGGCGTTGCTCGCGGAGCGGGCGGCCGGCCCGCGTCGGGTCTCGCGCGGTCTCGTCGTGCTGGGCAAGGGCATCCCGCGGGCCCACTGCCCGGTGAGTCTGGACGGTCGGGTCGTGGGGGAGGTCACCTCGGGCACCTTCTCGCCGACCCGCAAGCAGGGCATCGCCCTGGCCCTGGTGGAGCCCGACGTGGTGGAGGGCGCCCAGGTGCACGTCGAGGTGCGCGGCCGCGGCATACCGGCCGAGGTCGTCAAGCCGCCGTTCGTCCAGGTGCAGGTTCGCGAGGACTGACGTCCTCGGCCCTGACGGGGTCTGTGGTCGTGTCGAAGGTGGCCGGTGCCGCGAAAGCGGCCCGGCGCACCGCGCGACGCAGCGCGCGGAGCACGGTGGGCCCGGCGACGAGGACGAGCACCGCGGTGAGCACGGCGCGGGGCAGGTCCCAGCCCAGTGAGGTCGCGAGGTAGAACGTCGCGTAGTGACGCAGGTTGTCGCCGACGGCAGCACCGGGCACGAATCCGGCGCCGGTGGGTGCGGTCGCCGGGCTGAGGAACGGCCAGAACCACAGGTTGAGCAGTATCCCGTAGCCGAGCCCCGCCAACAGCCCGTAGCCGGCCAGCAGGGCCAGCTCGATACGTCCTGCGGCTCGTGGCAGGCAGGCCGCACCGAAGGCGACCCAGCCGGCGCCGAGCATCTGGAAGGGCAACCACGGGCCGATCCCCGCGGTGAGGAAGGCCCCGGTGAGCAACGCCAGGGCCCCCAGCAGGAAGCCCATCGAGCGGCCCAGCGCCCGGCCCCCGAGCACGAGCACGACGAACATCGGCTCCAGCCCGGCGGTGCCGGCCGACAGCACTCGCAACGCACCCCCAGCTGCGGCGAGGACCCCCAGGACCGCGATCGTCTTGGCGTCCAACCCGCGGGCAGTGATCTCACCGAGCAGGACCGCGGCGAGCAACCCCAGCAGCGCGGCGAACAGCCACGGGGCGTCCTGCCCTCGGCCAGTGGCGAATTCCGGCGCCGCGACGAACGGCCACAGGAACGCGGCCAAGCCCACGAGCGTGGTGAGCGCCAGGGTCGCGGCTGCCGCAGGGCGCCAGCGCAGCTGGGTCGACTGCGTATGCCGGGCCGGCCGGGTCACGAGGCCCGCTCCCAGTCGGCGAGCGCAGCCTGGGCGGCACGGACGTCGGCGACGGTGAGCAGTGCCAGGGGATGCAGGATCTTGGCCACCTGCGGCGCGAAGGCGGGCGAGCCGACGAGCACCTCGCGGGTGCCGCCGTCGGCGACCACCTCGCCGTCGGCGAGCACGACGACCCGGTCGGCGACCTCGGCGACGAGCTCGACGTCGTGGGTCGCCAGCACGATCGCATGCCCGGCGTCGGACAGTCCGCGCAGCACCTCGACGAGCCGCCTCTTGGCGGGGTAGTCCAGGCCGCGGGTGGGTTCGTCGAGCAGCACCAGCCGAGGGGTCCCGGCGAGGATGATCGCGAGGGCGAGGGCCAACCGTTGCCCCTCGGACAGGTCGCGCGGATGCCTGGAGTCCTCGACCGGCCCGGCGATCCGGGCCAACACCGCGCGGGTGGTCCCCTCGGCCACGGCGAAGTCGGCGTCGGCAGCCCGGCACTCCGCGGCGACGGACGCGGCATACAGGAGCAGTTCCGGGTCCTGGGGGACCAGGCCCACCGCGCGGCACCGGCGGCGCGGGGCCAGGCCGCTGGGCGCTGCTGCGCCGACGGTCACCCGGCCACGCGTGGGCAGCAGCTGGCCGGCGAGGGTCGCCAACAGGGTCGACTTGCCGGCCCCGTTGCGCCCCATGACCGCGGTGACCGTGCCCTCGTGCAGCCGCAGATCGACCGACCGCAGCGCCGGCACGACACCCCGCCGGACCGCCAGCCCCTCGACGCGCGCGAGCTCCGGCGCGGCCGGCCTGCTGCGGGGTGCGGTCGCCGGCATCCGGGCGAGCCGTTCGCGCAGCGGCCGGGCCGAGCGCCGGGCCTCGCGCACCGACAAGGGCAACGGCTGCCAGTTCAGGTGCCGGCCGAGCTCGACGACGGGTGGTTGCACGAGCGACTCGGCCATCGCAACGGCCGGGTCCAGCAACGCCGACACGGCTCCGTCGCGCACGAGGACGATCCGGTCGGCGTGGTGCACGACCCGCTCCAGGCGGTGCTCCGCCAGCACGACCGTCAGACCCAGGTCATGGACCAGACGGTGCAGCGCCGACAGGACCTCTTCTGCCGCAACAGGGTCCAGTGCCGAGGTCGGCTCGTCGAGGACGAGGATGCGTGGGCCGGCCGCGAGCACCGCACCGATCGCGACGCGCTGCTGCTGGCCCCCGGAGAGCTCGCCGAGCGAGCGGTCGCGCAGGTCGGCCAGACCGAGCTGGTCGAGGGTCTCCTCCAGCCGACGCCGCATCGCCAACGGCTCGACCCCGAGGGTCTCCATGCCGTAGGCGATCTCGTCCTCGACGGTGTCGGTGACGAACGAACTCATCGGATCCTGCAGGACGAAGCCGACGAGGTCGGCCAGGTCACGGGGTCGGTGGTCGCGGGTGTCGCGGCCGCCGACACACACGGTGCCGGTGAGAGTGCCGCCGGAGAAGTGCGGCACGAGGCCGTTGAGGCAGCGCAGCAGGGTCGACTTGCCCGAGCCGGTGGGCCCGACGACGAGGACGAACTCACCTTCGTCGATGTGCAGGTCGGCGCCGTGCAGGGCCGGGCGTGCGGCACCGGCATACGTGACCGAAACGCCCGAGAGGGTGATCATGAGGGCTCCACGAGAACGGTTTCGGGGGCGGGCGGGCGATCGGCGCGGCGGGCGGCGGCCAGCCGGGGTGGCACCGGGGTGAGGAACGCTGCAAGGGCGGCTGCGGCGATCGCTCCCAACGCCGCGAGAGGCACGGGCGGCCACGCGAGAGGCACCTGGGGCATGAGCACGCCCGGCCAACCCCGGGCCTCCCCGATGAGCAGGACGAGCGCCGGGAGCAGGCCCAAGCCGAGGGTCAGCGATTCCGGACCGGACCAGGGGTCGCGGCGCAGCGCGGTGCGGGTGTCGGCCCGTCCACCGGCCAGCAGCGCCCCGAGGGTGAGTGACACCCCGACGGCGAGCATCGGCAGCCCGAGCCAGCCGCCGGAGGCCGGACCGAGCACCCCGACGAGACCCGCGACGATCCCCGCGGCACCCACGAGGGCCGCCAGGCTACCCATGGTGCGGGCCCGCTTGGAGCGCACGGGAGTGCGCCCGTACCCGCGTGACTCCATCGAGGCGGCCAGCTCGAGGGACCGCTCCAGGGCCCCCTCCAGCACCGGCACGCTCAGCCTCGCCAGCTCCCGCAGACCGCGCCCGGAATGGCCGCGCAAGCGTCGTGCGGCTCGGGTCCGGCGGGCCAGGTCGACCAGCTGCGGGGCGAAGGTCAGCGCGACGACCAGCGCGGTGCCGATGTCGTAGAGCGTCGCCGGTGCGTGGCGCAACAACCGGCGCGGGCTGGCCAGGGCGTTGGCCGCGCCGAGGCAGGCCAGCGTCGCGGCCAGACGCATCCCGTCGAGCCCCGCGGCGACGGCGCTCTCGAGAGTGACCGGCCCGCCCAGGCGCACCCCGGCGAACCAGTCCGGCAGCGCGATTCGGGGCAGCTCGACCAGGACGGTGCGGCCGGTGACTCCGTTGCCGAGCAGGACCGCCAGCCCCACCCGCACGGTGATCGCCAGCAGCCCGAGCAGCAGGAACGGGACGAAGGTGTCGAGCGCTCCCACCTCACGGCGTTCCAGCACCACGACAGCCGCCACGGCCACGACGAGCCCGAGCAACAGTGGGTTGGTCGTGTGCGCGGCTGCCGTCGCGAGGCCGACCCCCCACGCCCACCAGGCGAAGGGGTGCAGCATCCGCGGCGCGAGCATGTCGATCAGCTCCCGGGGCTGATCCGTGGGAGGCCGTGTCGGAGCATCGGCCGGTCAGACTCCACGGAGACGACGCCGACGCGCGGCCACCCCGGCCAGGGCGATGAAGGCGAAGGCGATGAGCAGCCAGACCAGCAGCGGTGTGCCGCTCGAACCAGCTGCCCCCGCGGTGGTGGCTGCGGCACTGGTGGCCGCTGCTGCGGTGGTCGTGCTGGCGCCGCTGGGGGAGCTGGTGGTGGGCGTGACGCCGGCGCCGGCCGCGGTGATCGTGACTGGCTGGTCGGGGGCCTTCTGGGCGTCGGTCAGCGTGGCCACCTGACCACCGCAGCCGGTAGCCGGGTGGTTGGCGAGGGCGCAGACCAGGCCCTTGTCGGTGCGCACGGACGTCACGGCGGCGAGCACCTCGGCGCCGGTGGCAGCGGGCGCTACCAGGGCGCACTTGGCCAGGGGCGCCGGCGGCGTCGCGCCGGTCTCACCGTCGACGGCGCGGCCGAAGTCCACGACCACCCCGACCCGCTTCTTACCGGCCGGCGCCGGGGTCGACCCGCACAGCTGCTCGAAGGTGAGCACGGCCCGTGGAGTGCGGTTGCCGCTGCCGTCGTCGACCGCGTAGCGCCAGCCCTCGACCGACCCGTCGACCGGCACCAACTGGTCGGGGCCCTTCTGGGCGAACGCCCAACTGCCCCCGGTGAGCTGCCAGTAGCCCCAGTAGCGGTAGTTGGCGGCACTGGCGCTGGGCACCGGGCCGAGCAGCAGCCCGGCAACGGCGAGCACGAGCAGCGCCAACCCGACGGGTCGGTGCTGCGGGCGCACGATGGGGGTGGGCATCTGGGACCTCCTCGGGGCCGGTGGGAGGCCCCGAGCCGGTGGCTCGACGCTTCGCTCCGGTCCGTTTTCCGCGACGGACTGTTGGGATGGAGCCGACACCGCCACAGGCCTTCCGACTTCCCTCCCGGCGGGGCCGGGTGGGTCACGGTTGCGGGACAGCGCCGGAATCGCACCGGCTTCCCCCGTGGACGGGTCTCGGTGCTGCGAACCTCCCACGCAGTGGCCGGTCGTGTCAAAGCGCTCCGGTATGCCGTGCGCCACTGCCCGCGGGCCGGTCGACTACGGTGGCGGGATGAACGCCTGGCATTGGCAGCTGCTCGACGCGGCTGGACAACCCGTCGCGGGTGCGGGGCCGAGCTTCCCCACGCAGTCGGAGGCCGAGTCCTGGATCGGTGAGCAATGGTCGCAGCTGCTCGACGACGGGGTCGACGCGGTGACCCTGTGCGAGGGCGACGCGATCGTCTACGGGCCGATGAGTCTGCATCCGGCCGAGTGATCGACGATGGTCCACCTGCAAGAGACGACGCGCCAGCGCATCGACGCGGCCGTCGCTGCAGCGCAACGTGATTGGCGATCCCCCAATGTGAGTGCCGCGGTGGTCCGCGACGGTGACCTCGTGCACTCGACGCACGTCGGGCTGGCCCGGCTCGACCCAGCGCAGCCCGCCACCGACGACACCCGCTGGCTCATCGGCTCGGTGACCAAGACCTTCACCGGAGTGCTCGTCATGGCGCTGCGCGACGCCGGGCGGCTGGAGCTGGACGCCCCCGTGGGTGACTACCTGCCGTTGGCGGCGGGCACCGATCCTGCGGTGCGGTCCTTGACGATCCGGCGGCTGCTCGGGCACGTCTCCGGGCTGCAGCGTGAGGTCGAGGGCCGGATGTGGGAGTCGCTGCGCGCGCCGGGCTCGCAGGAGCTGCTGGAGGATCTGGCCCGGGTGCGCCCGGTGCTGCCGTCGAGCGAGCGCTACCACTACTCCAACCTCGGGTATGCCGTGCTCGGTCTCGTCGTCGAGCAGCTCGAGGGGCGCCCCTGGGCGCAGGTGGTCCGCGAACGGGTGCTCGACCCGCTGGGCATGACCCGGACCGTCGTCGACCCGGGGCAGGACCGGGCGGCGGGCTACTTCGTCCACCCGTGGACCGGGGTGGCCCATCCCGAGCCGGTCATCGACCTCGGCGCCACCGTGCCGATGGGCGGGTTGTGGTCGACGCTCACCGATCTGGGCCGGTATGCCGCGTTCCTGGCCGGTCCGCTGCCCGGCACCTCGCCCGGCACCTCCCATGGCGCCTCGGCTGGTGGTTCGGAGGCGCCGGCCGCGGTGCTGGCCGATTCGACCGTCGAGCTGATGTGCCAGCCGCAGGTCGTCGTCGACCCGCAGCGCTGGACGATGGCACACGGCCTGGCCCTGGGGATGGTGCGTCGCGGGGAGCGGGTCTATGTCGGGCACAGCGGCGCGATGCCCGGCTTCCTCACCGGTCTACGGGTCAGTCGCGCCGACCGGCTCGGGGCGATCGTCTGGGCCAATTCGTCGGCCGGTGCGGCCCCCGTGCTGCTGGCCGCCGAGCTGCTCGACCTGGTGCTCGACGCCGAGCCCACGGTGGCGCCGCAGTGGCGGCCCGGGCCGGCGCCCCCGGCCCTGCTGGCCGAGTTGGTCGGGCCGTGGTGGTCCGAGGGTGAGGAACTGCTCTTCACGGTGCGGGCCGGCCAGCTCTGGTGCTCGGTCGTCGGGTGGGGTGCGTTCTACGACAGTCGGTTCGAGGCTGACGGGCCGGAGCGGTATCGCGTCGTCGAGGGCCGTGAGTGCGGTGAGGCGCTGGAGATCTCGCGTGGCCCGGACGGTCGGATCGCGCGGATGTACCTGGCCAGTTACCCCCTCACCCGAGAGCCCCTGCCGTTCGGCAACGGCTGAGGCCGACGGCTCAGGGCGACGGTTGACGGTTGACGGTTGACGGTTGACGCGGCTCGCGGAAAGAGCCGGCCGTACCGACCGTTTCGGCCCCCCGACCCCTCGCGTCAAGACTGAGACTCTGCACGCACTACGCGTGCAGAGTCTCAACGTTCCGCAGCCTGCTCCCGGCCTCCCGGCCTCCCGGCCTCGCGGCCTCCCGGCCTCGCTCAGCTCGGGAACTGCCCGCGCGCCACGACCGGGCGGGGCAGTCGGGTGCGCCGGATCTGGAAGGCGCGCATCGCGGCATACATGACCGAGCCGCGGGGCGGATCCTCGCCGAACTTGCCCCGCAACTGCGCCTTGAGCTTGCGCCACATGAACCAGGCGTCACCGATGGCGAGGAAGAGCAGCCCGTAGACGAGGGCGAACACGAGGGTGAGCGCCCAGTACTCGCGGATCAGCGACAGCAACAGCGCCAGGAGCATCGCCGGCAGCATGATCTCGCCGATGTTGAACCGGGCGTCCACGAAGTCACGGATGTAGCGGCGCACCGGGCCCCGGTCGCGCGCCGGCATCTTCGACTCGTCGCCGGTGACCATCGCCTGGCGGGTCTGCGCCATCTCGGCGCGCCGGTGCTCCCGCTCGGCGCGGGCGGCGGCCTTGCGGTCGGTGATGACGAGCGGCTTGCGGTTGGCCGCCTCCTGGTCACGCCGTTTGGGCGTCGGCCGGTTCTTGGCCCCCGGGCGCTGCGGGTGCTCGGCGGCCGCATCGGCGGAGGCTGACGTCTTCTTGCTCCAGAACACGGGGATCAATGTATGCCGTCCGCACCCCCGGCGGGTCCCGTCGCGATGGTCGACGACCGCGTGGCGCTGCTCGGGGTGCGTTCGTGACTCTCTACTATGCCTCCATGACGATGACGCACGCCCACAGCCTGGCGCCCTCGTCGGCGCCGTCGCAGCGAAGGTCGGCCGGCGTGCGGCCGATGGCGCGTCCGGTCTTCCCGCTGGCGCGCCTGGCGCGGGCCCTCGGGTTGGGCGTGGTGTGCTCGGCACTGGTGGGGGCGCCGATCTCCTACCTGTTGGTTCTGCTGATCACCTCGTTGCGCGGCCCCGAGGTCAACCTGGCATTGGGCGGCCGGGCCCTGCTCGTCACCGCCGTCGTCGTCGCGGCGCCGTTGACGGTGATGTTCACCCACACTCCGGCCGGCCTGCGGCGCCGGTGGACCCCGGTGTTCCTCACGCTGGAGCTGGGTGTCGCGCTGCTCGTCGGGTGGTTCGCCGGCTTCGTCGGCTGAGCGATCGGTCGGCGTGGCGCGACGCCAGTAGGCTCGGCCAATGACCCAACCGCCGCTCTCCGAGACCGACGTCGACGCCATCCGGGCCCGGGTGCGCGAGCTGCTTCCGCAGTTGCGCGCCGACCTGGAGGACCTGGCCCGTATCCGCAGCGTCAGCCTCGACACCCTGCAGGACTACGACCAGGCGCAGGTCGACGCGAGTGCGTACCGGGTGGCGCAGCTGCTGCAGGCCGAGGGCCTGAGCGTCGAGATCGTCCGTGAGGGTGGCCAGCCGGCGGTGATCGGTCACCGGGCCGGCCCACCCGGGGCACCCACGGTCACCCTCTACGCCCACCACGACGTGCAGCCCGCCGGTGACCCGGCGTTGTGGAGCAGCGACCCGTGGACGCCGACCGAGCGCGATGGCCGCCTCTACGGGCGGGGGATCGCCGACGACAAGGCCGGCATCACCGCGCACCTGGCAGCCCTGCGGGTGCACGGCGACCAGTTGCCGTGCAGCGTGACCGTCTTCGTCGAGGGCGAGGAGGAGGTCGGGTCGGACTCGCTACCGACGATCCTGGCCCGACACGGCGACAAGCTGAAGGCCGATGCCATCGTGCTGGCCGACTCGGGCAACTGGGAGATCGGCCAGCCCGCGCTGACCACCACCCTGCGTGGGTTGGTGCGCTGCGTCGTCACCGTGCGCGCCCTCGACCACGGCGTGCACTCGGGGATGTTCGGCGGTCCGATCCCCGATGCCCTGACCATCCTGTGCCGGCTCGTGGCCACCCTGCATGACCCATCCGGTGAGGTCACCGTGCCCGGACTGTCCCAAGGCAGCGCCGCGGAACTCGACTACGACGAGGCACGACTGCGGGCGGAGTCGGGCGTCCTGGACTCGGTCCGGCTCATCGGTTCCGGGTCGATCCTGTCGCGGCTGTGGACCAAGCCGACGATGAGCGTCATCGGGATCAACGCCCCGAGCGTCGAGAACGCCTCGAACACCCTGCTGCCCACCGCCTCGGCGAAGCTGTCGATGCGCGTCGCCCCGCACGAGGATCCGGAACAGGCCTTCGAGTTGCTGCGTGACCACCTGCTGGCCCAAGACGTCTGGGGCGCCGAGGTCACTATCGTGAAGTCCGATGTCGGCGCAGGGTTCAGCGCGCAGACCGCGGGCCCGGTCTACGACCAGGCCCGGGCGGCCCTGGCCGATGCGTGGGACGGACGGGAGTCGGTCGAGATGGGCGTCGGCGGCTCGATCCCCTTCGTCGCCGCTTTCGCGGAGCGCTTCCCGGACGCCGCAATCCTCATCACCGGCGTCGAGGACCCGGACACCCGGGCGCACGGCTCCGACGAGTCGCTGCACCTGGACGAATGGGAACGAGCGTGTGTCGCCGAGGCGGTGTTGTTGGCCCGGCTCGGGGCGTTGCCCCGGCCCTGAGGCCCGGGGCCGGTCCGCAGGTCGTCCGGTGGTGGGCGGCCAGCACCGCCCGACCCGCCGAGCAGCGGCGGCTCAGTGCACCGGCCACCCGGGGGTGTCGGCGCGGGTGAGCCGGCCGGCCTGCCAGCTCAGCCCGGCATACGGGTCGTCGGCGAGCAACAGCGCGCCGTCCAGGTCGGCCCAATCGGCCCCCGCGGCCAGGCACGCGGCAGCCGCGATCGACAGACTCGACTCGATCATGCAGCCGACCATCACCCGCAGCCCGTGGGCGCGGGCCAGCTCGAAGGCGCGCCGCGCCTGCAGCGGACCGCCGAGTTTGGCGATCTTGAGGTTGACCCCGTCGAAGGACTCGGCGAGCGAGCGCACCCCCCCGACGCCGTCGACCGAGTGGAGGCTCTCGTCGGCGACGATCGGCACTCGGCAGCGGCGGCGCAGGGCCGCGTGACCCTCGAGGTCGTCGGCGGCCAGCGGCTGCTCCAGCAGCTCGACCCCGACCTCGTCGAGCACGGAGAGCATCCGGGTGGCACGTTCGCGGCTCCAGGCGGCGTTGGCATCGACTCGCAGCAGGGCTGCCGGTGCGGCCTCGCGCAGCCCGGCGAGGATCGCCTCGTCGTCGGGGGTGCCGAGCTTGACCTTGAGCACCCCGTGGCCGCGACCGACCGCCTCCCGGGCGGCCTGCTGCATGGCCGGGAGGTCGGCGAGCCCGACCGTGTAGCTGCTCTCGGGCAGCGGGCCGGGCGGCATCCCGAGCCAGTGGTATGCCGGCACGCCCGCAGCGACCGCCGACCATTCCACGGCAGCCATCTCGATCGCGCACTTCGCGCTCGGGTTTCCTTGGGGGAGAGCCGAATCCATGAGCTCTTGCAGGGTCGACCAGTCCCCGGGGCCGGTCACTGCACTCAACAGGTCGGTCAGCGCCGGAGCCAGCTGCGGCAGGACCGCCTCGACACTCTCGCGGCTCTCGCCGTAGTAGGCGTTGGGTGCCGCCTCACCTCGCCCGATGATCCCGTCGTGTTCGAGGGTCACGAAGGTGCGGGGGTAGATCGTGTGGGTCCACCGGGCGATACCGAAGGGCCGCGTGGTGTGCAACTCCACGGTGTGCCAGGTGATGGTCACGGCAGCTTCCCGTAGCCCAGGCAGGAGGCGGCCAGTTGACCGCCGTAGCCGTCGCCCGCGAGCTCGTCGATGGTCACCCGCAGGGCCCGGGCATTGGCGTGCACCATGCGACCCGCGCCGACGAGCAGGCCGACATGCCCGGGGAAGAAGGCGAGGTCACCCGGCTCGGGTCGGTCGGTCGGCTCCAGGGCGGCCTGCTGCTCATCGCTGTCACGCGGCACGGGTATGCCGCAGGCCCCGAGGACGATCTGCACCAGGCCGGAGCAGTCCAGCCCCCAGGCGCTGCGCCCACCCCACACGTAGGGCGTCTCGACGAAACGCACTGCGAGAGCGATGATCTGCTCGCGTCGCTCGCGCGGCCCACCGGGTGGTGGCTCGCCCAGCGGCCATCCGGCGCTCACGTAGCGCCCGTCGACCCAGGCCGGCTCACCGCCGGCCAGCAGCACCGGCCGCCACGGGGAGTCCGCGGAGCCCGCCGACGCCCCTCGGGCCGCCGCGCGCGGCCAGACCCGCGCGCCGAGGCACAGCTCGCCGACGATCGGTGACCGCACGTCGGGGGCGGCCAGGGCGTGGGTGCGCAAGGCGACGACGGCGAGCCAGTGGCCGTCGGCGCCGCCGGGGGCTGGGCCGGGGTGCACCGTATGCCGCGCGGCCCACCCGACATACCCGTCATGGGCGGTGGCGATCCGCACCCACTCGGCCGATCCGTCCTCGTCGAGCAGATGCACCGGCTCACCCGGCAACGCCTCGCTGATCTGCTCGGCGGCGGCGTCCGCGTGGGCGCGCAGCGGGGCGCGGCCGCTCCCGCAGCGCCAGGGGCCGGTGATGGTCAATCCCGGTGGGTGGGCCCAGGCAGGGCGAGCATCTGGTCGAGGGCCACCCGGGCCCAGTGGGCAACGTCGGGGTCGACCCGGATCGGGTTGACGACCTGGCCCTCGACGAGCGACTCGAGGGTCCACACGAGGTGCGGCAGGTCGATGCGATTCATCGTCGAGCAGTAACAGACGTTCTTCTCCAGGAAGGCGATCGACTGCTCGGGGAACAACGTGGCCAACCGCTTGACGAGGTTCAGTTCGGTGCCGACGACCCACTTCGTGCCGGCCGGCGCCGCGGCGACCTTTTTGATGATCTGCTCGGTCGAGCCGATCTCGTCGGCCAACTCGCACACCTCGTACCGGCACTCGGGGTGCACGATGACCTTGACCTCGGGGATGTCGCGCCGGGCCGCCTCGACGGCGTCGACGGTGAACCGGCCGTGCACTGAGCAGTGCCCCCGCCAGAGGATCATCCGGGCCTGACGCAGTTGCTCGGCGGTGAGCCCGCCCATCGGTCGGTGCGGGTCGTAGACCACGCAGTCGTCCAAGGACAGGCCCAGTTCGCGCACCGCGGTGTTACGCCCGAGGTGCTGGTCGGGCAGGAAGAGCACCTTGCCCTCACCGGCCACCCCACCGGTCTGGGCGAAGGCCCAGTCCAGGGCGGTCCGGGCGTTGCTCGAGGTGCAGATGGTGCCGCCGTGCCGGCCGGTGAACGCCTTGATGGCCGCCGACGAGTTCATGTACGACACCGGGATGGTGCGCTCGGCCACCCCTGCCTCGACGAGGTCGTCCCAGCAGTCGTCGACCTGGGCGGAGGTCGCCATGTCGGCCATCGAACAGCCGGCGGCCAGGTCGGGCAGGATGACGGTCTGCTCGTCGCTGGTGAGGATGTCGGCCGACTCGGCCATGAAGTGCACCCCGCAGAAGACGATCCATGGTGCCTCGGGGCGGGCTGCGGCCTGCTGGGCCAGCTTGAAGGAGTCGCCGGTGACGTCGGCGAACTCGATGACCTCGTCGCGTTGGTAGTGGTGCCCGAGCACGAACACCCGATCACCGAGGGCCGCCTTCGCGGCCCGGGCCCGGGCCACCAGGTCGGGGTCCGACGGCGCCGGCAGATCGCCCGGGCACTCGACCCCCCGCTCGGTGTCCAGGTCACGGCCGTGACCGAGGACGAGCAGGGGCAGCGGGGTGTGCTTCGGGGCGGCTGTGTCAGTGCTCACACCCCAAGGGTATGCCGCGCACACCCCCGGATGCCGGGTGCTCACCCCGCGCCCGACCAGTGCCAAGCTTGAGGCGTGCTCGACCTGCTCCGCCTGCTGTCCACCCAACCCGTGCTCCTGCTGGGGATCCTGCTCGGCCTCGGGTCGCTGCTGGGATCGTTGCGGTACAAGGGGGTGCACCTCGGCCCCGCCGCCGTGCTCTTCGGGGCGATCGCCGTGTCGAGCCTGGGCACGGCATACGGAGTGAAACTGGAGATCCCGGAGGTCGTGGGGACCCTCGGGCTGGTGCTGTTCACGTACACCGTCGGCCTGGTGGCCGGGCCGAACTTCTTCGCCTCCTTGCGCCGGGGCTGGACCGCGATGGTGGCGGTCGTCGGGGTGCTCGTGGCCGTTGCCGCGCTCGCGGTGCTCGGCGGTCGGGCGCTCGGGCTGCCCAGTCCGGTGATCGCCGGGACCGTCGCCGGTGCGCTGACCAACACCCCCGCCCTGGCCGCCGCGACCCAGCGCGCCGGTGAGACCACCGGCCCGACCATCGGCTACTCGATCGCCTATCTGTACGGGGTCGCCGCCTTCCTCGTGGCGACCACCCTCGTGTTGCGTCGACGCGGGGGGCAGGCCCACGAACAGCCGTTGACCAACCTCACCATCCGGGTCGACCTCGACGAGCCGGTGAGCGTGCACCGGATCACCGACGACCACGACGGTCAGGTGGTCTTCTCGCGGATCCAGCATGGCGAGGACCGCCCGATCGAGGTGGCCGACGAGTACACGATCCTGCAGCATGGCGATCTCGTCACCGTCGTGGGACCGGCCGACCTGCTCCCCACGGTGGCCGAACGGCTCGGGCATCGCTCCTCGCATGCCCTGGCCAGCCGCCGCGAGGATCTCGACTTCCGGCGGATCACCATCTCGCAGCCGCGGCTCGCCGGTCGCACCATCGCCGAGCTGGAGTTGGAGAGGCGCTTCGGCGCGATCGCCACCCGGGTGCGTCGCGGGGACCGGGACCTCGTCGCCCAGGAGGACTTCGTCGTCCAGATGGGTGACCGGATCCGGGTCACCGCGCCGGCGCCGCGGCTGCGGGAGGTCGGCGCCTACCTCGGCGACAGTGAGCGGGGCCTGTCGGACATCAACCCGATCGGTTTCGCGCTGGGTCTGGCGGTCGGGGTCGCGATCGGCCTCGTGCACATCCCACTGCCGGGGGGTGGCTTCACACTCGGCGCGGCCGCCGGCACCCTACTCGTGGGTCTGGTGTTCGGTCGGCTGGTGCGCATCGGCCCGCTCGTGGTGTCGATGTCCATCTCATCGGCGTCGTCGCTGTCGACCTTCGGGATGATCACCTTCCTCGCGTATGCCGGGTGCCGTGCCGGCCAGCAGTTCGTCGCTGCGGTCTCGTCCGACCTCGGCTGGAAGGTGTTCCTGCTCGGTGCGCTGGTGACCACGCTCGCTGCTGTCGGTATCGGCCTGGCCGGGCGCCTGGTGCTGCGCACCGACCCGGTGCACATCGCCGGCATGCTCGGCGGCGCCCAGACCCAGCCCGCCGTGCTCGCTTTCGCCGACGACCGCACCGGCCACGACCTGCGGGTGGGGCTTGGCTACGCGCTCGTCTACCCGGCCGCGATGATCACCAAGATCCTGCTGGCCCAGGTGCTCGCCGGGCTCTGACCGACGCCTCGGTGACGACGGGGGCCCGCCGACTGCCCGATACCATGCGCGGTATGCCGTCCGACGGTCGTTCGCTGCTCTATCACGCCTACCGTTTGCAGCGCGAGATCGGCTCGTTGCTCGATGCGGCCCTGGTCGACGCACCGCTCGATGCGACGGAATACGCGATCTACAGCGCGGTCTTCGAGGCCGAACCGCTCACCCCGAAGGTGCTCGGGACCGAGCTGGCGATGCCGGCGCAGACGGTGAGCGACTGGATCGCGGTGCTGCGCTCCAGAGGGCATCTACGGTCCGGCCCCAACCCGCGTGATGGTCGGTCGGTGCTGCTCTGGCTCACCGCGGAGGGCCGCCGGGCCCACCGCGAGACGAGCGTCCACTTCGAAGGTGCCTACCGTGCGTTCGTGCAGGAGTTGCCGGCGGGTGAGGGGCCGGCGATGGCCGCCGTGATCGAGCTCGTCGAGGCGGTTCAGCGCGCCCGGGCGGCCACCTCAGTGTCGCCGCCCGGCTCGGCGCGGCCCGGGGTGCCGAGCCCCCGGCGCTCCGGAGTCGGTCACCGGGCCGGTGCGGCCAGGACACCGTCGAGGGCGACGTCGCGCCCGGCGAAGTAGTCCGCGGAGTGGTACGGGGCGGGTAGGTCCGGTTCGATGGTCAGCCGCGGGTCCTCCGGCGTGCTGCGTTCGAAGTACTCGGTGCTGATGCCCACCTGCACGGGGATGGGCAGGTGCTCCAGCCGCAGGAAGCTCTGCTGGTTCCAGAAGTTGAGACCACCACCCATCGCCTCGCCGGCGACCCGGGCTCGCATCGATCGGACCACCTCGGTGGTGAGGTTCGAGGCCGCCGAGAAGGTCGCCCGGTCGGTGAGCACCCACACGGGTAGGCGGCTCTCCCGCAGCACGGTGAGGAGAGCGGCATACGTGCGGTTGTCGCCTCCCGGGTTCTGCCGCAGGTCCAGCAGCACGCGATCGACCCCGGGTTCGGCCGTGAGCGCCCGCAGCCGGGCCAGGTCCTCGGCGGGCACCGTGTGCACCTCGCTGAGCCGGGCGTAGGCGGCCGACCGGAGCCGTTCGACGGAGAACAACGCCTGGTGATCGGTGAAGCGCAGCCCCGCGCGGGTGGGGAGCCGGATCACCCCGAGCTCACCAGCGAACGCCTCGTAGACCGAGCGAGAGATGGTATCGACGGGGACGAGGTCCTGCCGCCCGGCCCGCTCGACGGTGAGGGCGATCCGGTCCGTGCGTCGGGCGATACCCAGGCCGAGCAGCACGTCGGCGCGCAGGAGGAAGAACGGCCGGAACAACGGAACCGAGGCGGGGGAGTCCCGGGGGACCAACGGCTCAACGGCGGCCAGCACGTCCGCGATGGGCCGACCGTCGACGGCGACGAGTCTGGCCCCCGTGAGGCTCGGATCGCGGGAATTGGTGACGAAGACACCGTCGGCGAACTCGAAGACCTGCAGAGGCAACATCTGCTCGTCGCCCAGGGGGATGACGATCTGGTGGCCGTCGCGGCCGTTGCGACTGAGGGCGGCGACGAGGGCCATCACCTCGACGAGGGTCTGCTGCGGGGTCCGGACGCCGAGGCCGCGCTTGACCTCTGCCACGCGCGCGAGCCATTCCTGCCGAGGTATGCCGTGGTAGGGCTTCGGGTGCACTGCCTCCAACCGGCGGACGAGTTCGTCCAGATCCGCGGCTGCGGCGGCCGCGGCCCCGGGGGTTGCCCCGTCGGCGCCCGGTCCCGCCCCTCGCGCAGGGGTCATCCTTAGGACGTCCGAGCCGCCGAAGTCCAGCACCCAGACATCCCCTTCTGCGACTTCGGCGACCCAGAAACCCTTGCGCGGCAATGGAATTGTCCCGTGGTTGCCGTTGGTGTCGGCCCAGGTGAGCGTCTCTGCGGAGTGATCGGGGACGTAGACGCGTCCGTCGCTCGCGCCCGGGTCGAGCGGCTCCGCGCCGGCGGCGGTGGTCACCGAGACCACGCCCATGACGGTGTCGAGGCCGACGAGCAGGTGTTGGGCCGTGAGGCTGGCCCAGAGAGTCCTGCCGTCCAGGGCCAACCAGGTCGGGTCGCCGGGGACCGTCCACCGAGTCGTGACGGCCCCGGTCCGGGGATCGAGCACGGCGATGTCGTGGCCGCCGGTGTCGGCGACGTAGACCGCGTCGGTGCTGGTGGCAATGCCGCCGATGGTGCTCCCCACGCTCACGGGTGCGCCGACGGTGCCGTCGGCGGGGTCGATGCGCACGACCGTGCCCTTCTCGCCGAGCGAGACCCAGAGTCCGCCCGCACCCGGCTGGAGGTCCCACACGGGAGCGGGCACCGGGACAGTACGCCGGATCGCGCCGTTCGCCGGGTCCAGTTCCACCACGCTGGCGCCGTCTCCTCCGACCCAGAGGCTGCTCCCGATGGTGGCGATGCCGCATGGCCTGAAGGGCAGTCCATAACGGGCCACGACGGCGTTGGTCGCCGAGTCGATGGCAACGACCTCCCGAGCCGTCAGCAGGGTCACCCAGATCCGTCCTGCGACGGGTGTCATCGCGCAGGGCGCGGAGCCCACCTCGATCCGGGCGACCTGGCTCATCGTGCTGGACGGGTCGGCCGTCGCGGTGGACGTCGTCCGGCCCAAGGCCGCGGGGTCGGGGCCTGCAGACGTGCAGGCCCCGAGGGCCAGCGCGAGCAGAGGGACCGTCAGCCGGTGATACCGCATGGGGCAAGATAGTCCGGCGCCGGATTATTCTGCAAGGCACTCCGGCGGCTCTGCCACGATGACCTCGTGCGCGTGCTCGTGGCCCCGGACCGCTACGGCGACCTGCTCACGGCCGGGCAGGCCGCCGAGGCGATCGCGGCCGGCTGGTCGGCGGCGGCACAAAGCGACGAACTGCGCATCCTGCCGCTCGGCAACGGAGGTCCGGGATGGCTCTCCGTGCTGGAGGCCGGTCTCAGGGCCGCGCCCGCGGCCTCGCCCGACGGAATACCCGCATCGTGGTCCCTGAGCACGCACGCGCTCACGGTGGCCGATCCGTGGGGTCGAGCCGTGCCGGCCGAGCTGCTCCTCGTGGACTCCGTGCAGACCTCCGGGCAGACCTCCGGGCAAGCCTCGATGCCGACCGGCCGGCATTCCGCGCGGACCGCCTATCTCGAGGCGTCCCAGATCCTCGGCGGGCACACCCGCAGGCCCACGGACGATCCCGGCGAGGCGACCTCCCGGGGTCTGGGGTCGGCGATCCTGGAAGCCGTCGCGGCCCGCGCCCAGCGCATCGTCGTCGGCCTCACCGGCGCCCTCGTGCTCGACGCCGGCTTCGGCCTGCTCGCCGAGATCGCCGGGCGCCCGAGGCCAGAGATGGTCGGCGGCGCGCTCGCCCTATCGGCGCTGACCCCGGACGACGACCTCACGCTGACCACGGCTCGGGCCCACCTGGGCGGCGCCCGGCTCGTCGCGTTGGGCGATCTGAGCCAGCCATTGCTCGGCCTGCAGGGAGTTGCCGCGACCTTCGGCACGGCGGCGGGGGCCGACCCGGTGCAGGCCCAGCGCATCGAGGCTGCCCTCGGCTGCGCCGTCGACCTGGCCCGCCGGGCCCGGCCGGAACCGGCCGACCTGATCAGCGGCGCAGCCGTGCGCGTGGACCGCGCCCCCGGCGCCGGCGCCGGCGCCGGGATCGGTTTCGCCTTCGCCCTGCTGGGCGCCGAGCTGCTCGACGGCGCCGCGGGGACGGCGCTGGAGCTCGGCCTGGACGACGCGCTCGACGGGGTCGACCTGCTGGTCACCGGCGAGGCGGAACTGGGTTGGGAGAGCCTGCGCGGCGGGCCGGTGACGACGGCGGCCGCCGCGGCGGCCCGCCGCGGCATACCGACCGTTGTGGTGGCGGGCCGAGTCGCTGCGGGGCGCCGCGAGACGATGGCGGCCGGCATCAACGGGGCGTATGCCGTGTGTGCCTCCCTCGCCCAGTGGCCCGGCTTCGCCGCCCGCCCGGCCGACGCGCTCGCCGAGCGCGTAGCTGCCGTCGCGCGCACCTGGTCACCGCACGCCTTGGCTTAGGTATGCCTCACTCCTGCCGTAGGCTGTGGGGGCAGGTCGAGTGGGAACAAACCCGAGCCCTGCGGTGGTTCCCCCAGAACGCCCCCGCACCCACGAGCAGACGAGGAAGACGAGCCCACATGAGCGTCCAGGACCAGACCAGCACCCAGACCCACGGCGTCACCCTCACCGACGTCGCTGCGGAGAAGGTCAAGAGCCTGCTGGCCCAGGAGGGCCGCGACGACCTGCGGTTGCGGGTCGGGGTGCAGCCGGGTGGCTGTTCGGGGCTCATCTACCAGCTCTACTTCGACGAGCGCACCCTCGACGGCGACGCGATCCGTGACTTCGGCGGTGTCGAGGTCGTCGTCGACCGGATGAGCGCGCCCTACCTGCAGGGCGCCACGGTCGACTTCGCCGACACGATCGAGAAGCAGGGCTTCACCATCGACAACCCCAACGCCGGCAGCAGCTGCGCCTGCGGCGACAGCTTCAGCTGACCGCGGTCGGCCGGCCGTTGCGTCACAGCGGCCGGCCCACCCGTCAAGCGTTGAGGGGCTCGCGTTGCGGGCGCCGGGTGACCAGGCGCCACATCCGGCTGCCCAGCACGAAGGCCACGAGTGTCGGCGCGACCAGCACCCAGAGGTTGCCGGTGAAGCCCAGGGTTGCGGACGAGGGGCGGGGGTCGGGCCCGGAGTTGTCGACGTAGGCCGTGATCCAGGGCAGGAAGAACGGGTGGCCCTCGACCCGCCGTCCTTGCACGCCGGCGGCCGAGGCACCGTCGATCCAGGCCGTCGCGCCGATGAGCGTCACCCAGGCCACCCCGGCCAGCACGGTTACCGCGACGCACCAACCGACCACCCAGCGGGGCCGTAGCGTGCTGTCGCCCGCGGCGGCCCGAGCCAGCTCGCGCAGACTGCCCAGCCGACGGCGCGCTGCGGGGAAGCCGATCTGCTCGCTGGCGTCCACAAGGTTGGCCCGCAACTCGGCACGGCGTTGGGCCCGCCCGCGGGTGGGCACCCCCTCGACGTCCATCCAGTAGTCGAAGACGAGGCTGGTGCGGTGGATCCGGATGCGGTCGAGGATCGTCATGGCTGCTCCACTCGTGGCTCGGTGTACGGGTCGATGTGCCGGTGGTTCAGGGCTGGGCAAGGGCGGGGGCATCGGGTGATGCGGCGCCGGCCGGATCGTGCAGGGCCGCGACCCGGGACACGAGCGAGCGCCAATCCCGCCGGAGCCGGGTCAACTCGGCGCGGCCGGCTCCGGTGATGCGGTAGTACTTGCGTGCCGGGCCGCTGGCCGAGCGCAGCAGGTAGGAATCGAGCTGCCCGGCTGCCTCCAGGCGGGTCAGGGCCGGATAGACCGTGCCCTCGGCCAGGTCGGCGAAGCCGACGTCCTGCAATCGGGTCACGATGCCGTATCCGTAGCCGTCGGCCCGGTCGAGCAACTCCAGGAGCAGCAACCCGAGCACTCCCTTGAGCATCTGCGGGTCGTGGGTCGTCGTCACGGTACCAGAGTAAGTCAGCTACTAGATTAAAACAAGTACCTGATGATACCAAGATCGAGCAAGACGTCGGGTCGACTAGCGTTTCGGTATGCGCGTCGCCGTGACCGGGTCCATCGCCACCGACCATCTGATGACCTTCGGTGGCAGGTTCGCCGATTCCCTCGTCGTGGAGCAGCTGGACAAGGTCTCCTTGTCCTTCCTGGCCGACGACCTGCAGATCCGCCGGGGTGGCATCGCGGCGAACATCGCCTTCGGGATGGCCAGCCTCGGGCAGACACCGCTGCTCGTGGGAGCGGTGGGGGAGGACTTCGCCGATTACCGGTCCTGGCTGGAGCGGCACGGGGTCGACTGTCACTCCATCCTCGTGTCGCAGACTTCTCACACCGCGCGCTTCGTGTGCACCACGGATGTCGACATGGCCCAGATCGCCACCTTCTATCCGGGCGCGATGAGCGAAGCCCGGGCGATCGAGCTGCAACCGGTGGCCGATCGGGTCGGCGGCTTGGACCTCGTGCTCATCGGACCCAACGATCCGGAGGCGATGCGGCGGCATACCGACGAGTGCCGCACCCGCGGCATACCGTTCGCGGCCGATCCCTCCCAGCAGCTGGCCTGGCTCGACGGCCCCGGCATCGAACACCTCATCGAAGGTGCGACGTACCTGTTCACCAACGAATACGAAGCGCACATGATCCGGCACAAGACCGGTCGCACCGATGCCGACCTGCGTGCCGCGGTCGAGGTGCAGGTGACGACCAAGGGCAAGGACGGTGCGATCATCCGACAGCGCGGCGAGGAACCGATCGAGGTCAGCGTGATCCCCGGCGTTCAGCCACTGGATCCCACGGGTGTCGGTGACGCCTTCCGGGGCGGTTTCCTCACCGGTCTGGCCGCGGGTCTGCAGTTGCGCGACTGTGCACAGCTGGGGTCGGCCCTTGCGGCATACGTCATCGAGACGGTCGGCACCCAGGAGTACCGCTTCTCCCAGCGATCGCTGCTCGCGCGGGTGGAAGCCGCATACGGCAGTCCCGCTGCCGAGCGGATCGGGGCGGCCGTCGCCTGCCGGTGGCCCTAGCCACGTCATGTCAACGGACCCCGGGCCCTCGGCGTACCGCTTCGCCATCGAGCGCGCCCAGCCCGGTGAAGACCTTGTCGGCATTGGTGCCGACCTGGCGCCGGCCACGCTCCTGGAGGCCTACCGGCGCGGCGTCTTCCCCATGGGCCTGGGCCGGCACGGCATGGGCCGGATCGGGTGGTGGTCACCGGACCCTCGCGGAATCGTCCCCCTCGCTGAGCTGCGGGTGAGCCGCTCGTTGCGCCGCTCCCGGCGCCGCTTCGAGGTCACGGTCGACCAGGACTTCGGGGGCGTCGTGCGGGGGTGCGCAGACCGGGCCCGCTCCGGTCGGTGGATCACCGACACCATCGAGGCGGCCTATACCGAACTGCACCGCCTCGGGTGGGCGCACTCGGTCGAGGTGTGGGACGACGAGGGGCTGGCCGGGGGCCTCTACGGAGTGGCGGTCGGCGGGCTCTTCGCCGGGGAGTCGATGTTCCATCGCGCGACCGACGCCTCGAAGGTGGCACTCATCGCTCTCGTGGACGTGCTCGACGACGGCGACCCGCGGCGGTTGCTCGACGTGCAGTGGGTGACGCCGCACCTGGCCTCGCTCGGTGCCCGGTGGGTGCCCCGGGAGACCTACCTGCTCCTGTTGTCTGCGGCGTTGTCGCTGCCGGCGCCACCCTGGCCGGCCCCGTCGCCTTCCTGACCCGGCATGACGACAAGGTATGCCGCGTGCCCCCCCACCTCGTCGGCCGCGGGGCGGGACTCCAACAGGGTGAGCCCGCGCATCCGGCAGAACGCCGCGACGTCCGTCGCGGCGGCCGGGTCGGTGGCCAGGAGCCGGATCAGGATCGGGCCGGGGCCGGGTGAGTGGGCGGCGATCGCCTGGGCCAGCCGTAGCACCGGCAGGGGGCACCGCAGCCCCCGGGCGTCGACGAGCACCTCGCGAGATGCGGGGGCAGAGGGGTCGGTGCGCTCGCTCACCGGCCGGCCACCTCGGCCCGGACGGCGGTGACCGCGGCGGGCAGTTCGTCGCACAACGACTGCACCCACGCCTCCCGGTGCGGGGCGACGGCGCGGGTCGGCAGGGTGATCCGCACATTGCCGTGGGTGAGCACTCCCATGGCGGCCAGGACGTGGCTGGGTTCCAGAGTGCTCGCGGTGCACGCCGACCCGGAGGCCACCGCGATGCCGCGACGGTCCAGCTCGCGGACCAACGCCTCGCCGTCGGCCAGCAGGCACGAGAAGGTGACGACGTGCGGGAGTCGGTCGTGCGGGTCTCCGGCGACCTCGGTGTCCGGCACGCTCAATGCCGCCGCCCGGATCCGCTCGACGAGCGCTCGGGCCAGCGCCGGCTCGGCCGGGTCGGCGGCGGTCTGGCGCCAGGCCTCGGCTGCGGCGAGGGCCAGAGGCAGCACCGGCTCGATGTCGCTGCGTCCGCCTTCGAGCTCGGTGGGCGGGGCGTCCCGGCGCCACCGCGTGCCGGCTGGCACGACGAGCACGCCGAGGCCGGGCGGTCCGGCCCACGAGCGGGCCTCGCCGGCCAGCACGTCGTAGCTGCCTGGCGCCGGCGTCGGGGCCCGCCCCAGCCCGGCGGTCGCATCGACGAGCATCGGTATGCCGCGGGCCCGGCACCGCTGCCGGGCCGCCTCGATCGGTTGATCCGTGCCGACCTCCGCATTGGCGCTCTGCAGCGCGGCGGCTGCGGTCCCCGGCACGGCCAGCGCCGCCTCCCAGGCGTCGAGGTCGACCCGCCCCCAGCGGTCCACGCGGACCTCGGCCAGCAGGGTGGGGTCACCGGCCGTCGCGGCGCGGTGGCGCCCGTCCAGCAGGATGGCCGAGTGCTCCACGGCGGAGGCGACCAGGCGCGCGCCGGCGCGACGCGCGGCATACCGCAGGCCGTCCAGACCGAGCCGCACGGCGGCCGGGCCGCCGGGGGTGAAGACCAGTTCCTCGGGTCGCACCCCGAGCCCCTCGGCGAGCACCTCGCGGGCCTGGTCCAGCAGGCGCCGTGCCGTGCGACCTTCGGCGTGCAGTCGCCGAGGGTCGGCCCAGCCGACTTCCCACGCGGCAGCCATCGTGGCCAGCGCCGCGGGGTGCACCGGGCCACTGGCCGCATCGAGCAGCGCTCGACCGGGAGTAGGGGGGATCGGGGCGGTCGCAGGGTTCGCCACGTGCGCAGGTTAGCCCCACCCCTGCATCGATCGGGCCCAGAGCCCGCGGTAGGGTGGCCACACCATACGAGCAGCCGATCTCGACCCGGAAGGTGCCCGTTGCGCAAGCACGCCGACGCCTCCGCTGCCAGCATGCGGCGGGGTTTGACCATGACGGGGCTCGCGGTTCTTGCCGCGCTCGCCCTCAGCAGTTGTGCAAACGTCAACTCGAGTGCCTCGAGCGGGTGGTTGCCCGAAGGCCCGAACGGCACGTTCGTCACGAGCCAGACCGGGATGATCACCCAGATGTGGGTCGGCACCTGGATCGCCGGCCTCGGTGTGGGTGTGCTGGTCTGGGGGCTGTCGATCTGGTGCATGGTGGCCTACCGGCGCCGCTCCGGCGACCCGGAGCTGCCGCCGCAATTGCGCTACAACGTGCCGATCGAGTTGCTGTACACCGTGGTGCCGGTGCTCATGGTGGCCGTGCTCTTCTACTACACGGCGCGCAACGAGTCCGACATCATGGACACCTCGAAGAAGCCGGACGTGACGATCAACGTCGTGGCCAAGCAATGGTCCTGGGACTTCAACTACCTCAACGCAGACGTCTACGAGTCCGGAGTCCACTCCGAGTTCAACCCCAACGGTGGCATCGTCGGCACCCCGCAGCCGGTCCTCTACATGCCGGTCAACAAGCGGGTGGAGTTCGTCCTGAACGCTCGTGACGTCATCCACTCCTTCTGGGTGCCGGCCTTCCTCGTGAAGCTCGACATGGTGCCCGGTTACACGAACAAGCTGCAGATCATTGCGGCCCAGACGGGCGAGTACCAAGCGAAGTGCGCCGAGCTGTGTGGCGCCTACCACTCGCAGATGCTCTTCAGGGTCAAGGTGGTGACCCAGCAGGAGTTCGACGCCCAGATGGCCAAGCTGCGCTCGATGGGTCAGACCGGCATACTGCAAGCCGATCTCAACCGCGAGGAACTGTTGCCCGGTGAGCTGAAGAAGCTCGAGGACGCGATCAACGGAGCCAAGAAATGACCGCGACGATCGACCGCCCGGCGCGGGTGAAGCACCCCCGTAACGCCCCGGGTACGACCTTCTTCAAGTGGATCACGACGACCGACCACAAGGTCATCGGAAACCTCTACTTCATCACCTCCTTCGTCTTCTTCCTGCTCGCCGGAGCGATGGCGCTCATCATTCGAGCGGAGCTGTACGCGCCGGGGCTGCAGGTCGTCGACAACCCCGAGCAGTACAACCAGCTGTTCACCATGCACGGCTTGATCATGCTGCTGCTCTTCGCGACACCGCTGTTCGCCGGCTTCTCCAACGCGCTGGTCCCCTTGCAGATCGGGGCGCCGGACGTCGCCTTCCCGCGGTTGAACATGTTCGCCTATTGGCTCTACGTGCTCGGTGGCCTCACCGCAGCGCTCGGGTTCCTCACCCCCCTCGGTGCGGCGTCCTTCGGCTGGTTCCTCTACGTGCCGCTGTCGAATGCCACCTACAGCCCTGGTTTGGGCTCGGACCTGGGCATCTTCGGGCTCGCCATGGGTGGCTTCTCGACCATCTTCGGGTCGGTCAACTTCATCACGACGATCATCTGTATGCGGGCCCCCGGCATGACGATGTTCCGGATGCCGGTGTTCACCTGGACCGTGCTGGTGACCTCGCTGCTGGCCCTCATCATCTTCCCCGTGCTCGCGGTGGCCCTCCTGGGCCTCGGCGGCGACCGGCGCTTCGGGATGCACATCTTCGAGGCCTCGGCCGGCGGCGCGATGCTCTGGCAGCACCTCTTCTGGTTCTTCGGCCATCCCGAGGTCTATGTCCTGGCTCTGCCGTTCTTCGGGGTGATCAGCGAGATCTTCCCCGTCTTCTCCCGCAAACCGATCTTCGGCTACAAGACGCTGATCTTTGCGACCGTGGCGATCGCCGCGCTGTCCGTGGCGGTGTGGGCCCACCACATGTACGTCACCGGTCAGGTCCTGTTGCCGTTCTTCGCGATCATGACGATGCTCATCGCGGTGCCCACCGGAGTGAAGTTCTTCAACTGGATCGGCACCATGTGGGGCGGCTCACTGACATTCCAGACACCACTGATCTGGGCACTGGGCTTCCTCACCACCTTCCTCTTCGGCGGAATCACCGGAGTGATGATGGCCAGTCCGGCGATCGACTTCCACATCTCCGACACCTACTTCATCGTGGCGCACTTCCACTACACGGTCTTCGGCACCGTCGTCTTCGCGATGTTCGCCGGCTACTACTTCTGGTGGCCCAAGCTCACCGGCCGGATGCTCGACGAGACATTGGGCAAGATCCATTTCTGGATGCTCTTCTTCGGCTTCCACCTGACCTTCCTGGTCCAGCACCTCATCGGTCAGCAGGGCATGGCCCGCCGGTATGCCGACTACCTCGCCGACGAGGGGTTCACGCTGGGCAACCAGATCTCCACGTTCGGGTCGGTCCTGCTCGGCGCCTCGATGCTGCCGTTCATGTACAACGTGTGGAAGACCTGGCGCACCGCTCCGCTGGTGACGGTCGATGACCCCTGGGGCTACGGCAACTCGCTCGAATGGGCGACCTCGTGCCCGCCGCCGCGGCACAACTTCAACAGCCTGCCCCGGATCCGTTCCGAGCGGCCGGCCTTCGACCTGCACCACCCGCAGAGCGCTCCACCCGAGGGCCCCACGCCCGACCCCGGGATGCTCACGAAGATCATGGGCCCGGCCGAGGTCGGCAACACGGACGACAAGGGAGGGAAGAAGTAGCCATGAAGGTCGCCATCCGGATGTTCCTCATCATCTGCCTCTTCTTCGTCGTCATGACGCCGTTCTACGCCGCGTGGCAGAACTCCGCTTCCGGGTCCGTCCCCGAAGTGGCCGGTGTCGTCGCGCTGCTCGTCACCTCGCTCATGATGGCGATGGTGGCCTTCTACCTTTACGCGACGAGTAGGAAGTTCCAGAACCTGCCCGACGACAACCCGGAGGGAGAGATCTCCGACGTCGAGGGCGACTACGGCTTCTTCACCCCGTACTCGTGGTGGCCGTTCTTCCTCGGCGTGTCCTGTGCGGTGCTCTTCGCCGGGCTGGCCGTGGGTTGGTGGCTCTTCGCCATCGGCCTGGTCCTCGCGCCGATCGCCGTCGTGGGGTGGACCTTCGAGCACTTCAAGGGCGAGTACTCCAACTGAGTCGACACACCCAGCTGGCAGATGCCAGCACACTTCGGTCGCACGGGTGGGGCTGAGCTACGGCTCAGCCCCACCCGAGTTCGTGGAGCCGCTCGTCGTCGATCCCGAAGTGATGGGCCATCTCGTGCACCACGGTCACCGCGATCTCCTCGAGCAGTTCGGCCCGGGTGTCACACATGCGCTCCAAGGGGCCCTGATAGAGGGTGATCTGGTCGGGCATCGCACCGGCGAACCACTCGTCCCGCTCGGTCAGCGGAGTGCCCTCGTAGAGCCCGAGCAACTCAGGCTCCTCGGGCGGGGGCTCCGGCTCGACGAAGACCGCGACGCGTCGCAGCTCGACGCGGAACTCGTCCGGGATGAGTTCCATGGCCTCTTCGACCGCCTGGTCGAATTCCGCTGCGCTGAGACGGTATTCGCCTTGCTCTTGAGCATGTGGGTGGTCCACAGTGTCATGCTATGACGTCGGTAGGCCCACATCGACCCAGCGTGCCGCCGGTCCTGTCCCCAGGGGATCGGGTCGCCGTGCTGTCGCCGTCCTGGTGTGCGCCGGCCCACTTCCCCGACATCCATGAGCAGGCGCTGCGCCGGATCCGCGCGGTGCTGGAGCTGGAGCCGGTCGAGTACCCGACCACTCGACGGCCGGGGACGGCGACCGAGCGAGCGGCCGATCTCATGGCCGCGTTCGCGGACCCCACCATCCGGGCGGTCTTCGCGACCATCGGCGGCGACGACCAGATCACCCTGATCCGCCACCTCGACCCGGGGGTCGTGCGGTCCGATCCCAAACCCTTCTTCGGCTACAGCGACAACACGAACCTGCTCAACTGGCTCTGGCGTCACGGCGTCGGCGGCTACCACGGTGGCTCGACCCAGGTGCACCTGGGGCCTGGGCCGCAGCCGGATGATGTGCACCTGACCACCCTGCGTGCCGCGCTCTTCGGCGGGGGAGATGTGCCGATCACCCCCTTGCCGGCCAGCGCGGACTCCGGCGTGCCGTGGGCTGATCCAGGTGTCCTGGCGACCCCGACCCTGCTCGAGGACACGGCCGAAGGCTGGTCCTGGCACGGCCCAGGACTCGTCGTCCGCGGGCCCACCTGGGGCGGCAATCTGGAGGTGCTGCAGTGGGTCCTAGCGGCCGGTCATGCGCACCCGGACCCCGCGGCATACGACGGCTGTGTCATGCTCCTGGAGACCTCCGAGGAGCGCCCTGGCGCTGCGGAGGTGACCCGGATGATGCGAGTGCTGGGGGAGCGGGGATTGCTGGAGCGAGCGGGCGCAGTACTGCTGGCGCGTGCCAAGGCCAGCGAGCACGACGACGATCCCGGCGCCGCGGCCCGGGCCGACTATCGCCGTGCGCAGCGCACGTCCGTGCTCGACGTGATGGCACGGTACGCGCCGGACGTGCCGACGGTCGTCGGGGTCGAGTTCGGGCATACCCACCCGCAGTGGGTGCTGCCCTACGGTGGCGAGATGACCGTCGACAGCACGGCGCAACGCATCGTCGCGCACTTCGGGGATGTCCCGAAGCGCGGCGACCACCCCCAGGCGCAGGTGCGTTGAGCGGCCCGGAGCGGCCGGCTGCGCGACCGGTGTCGGTGTCCATACGGGTGCGGCCCGGTGCCTCGCGCACCAAGGTCGGTGGTGGCTACGGCGACGGTCCGGATCGCGCCCTCGTCGTCTCGGTCACGGCCCGGGCCGTCGACGGGGCCGCGACAGCCGCCGTGCTCGTGGCCGTGGCCGAGGCCTTCGGGCTGCGCAAGACTCAGGTGACGCTGGTGCGCGGTGCGACGAGTCGGACCAAGGTGGTGGCCCTGCACGGCGTGCCGGAGCCCCAGATCGCTGCTCGGCTGCACCACTTGCGCGACGGTGCCGGGGTGGTAGGCGGTGCTCCGGGCACCTAACGGTTGGGGCCGCGCTCGACTCGGCGGGTCAGCGTCTCGACGCCGGCAGGGGAGTCGGGTAGATCCCACCAGCTCTCGATCCACCAGGTGCCACCGGCGGACTCCCACGGCTCGACCGGGCCGTGCACCTGCCCGAAGCCGCCGTAGCTGTCGCCTTCGACGCAGACCTGGTACTCATCCCACGGCAGTCCGAGATCTCGCCGCAGACCGCGCAACACGTCGACGAGCTGCGCGAGGGTGTCGACGGTGAGACCCGATTGGCCACCCTGGCCGGCTGCGACCGCCGGGAACACCCCTTCCCAGCGCGCCGCCCGCGCCAGCGACGGTTGTCGCCGTCGCTGCGGCACCAGAGCGCCGACCACCCACACCGGCGGGTGCGGGCGGGTGTACGGCGGTAACGGGTCGATCTCGCGCACGGGAGTGCAGCTGAAGTGCGTCCCGTGGTACGTGTAGGGCTGCCCTGACATCAGGCCGGCATAGATCGTGAGCACCTCATCGGTCCGCTCCCGCCGCAGACGTCGTCCGTCGTCGGGCTCGAAGGCGGTCCAGTTGCCATTGGGTGCACCGAGGCCGGCGCCGAGCACGACCCGGCCCTGGGAAAGCCGATCCACGGTGCCGACCCGGGCCGCCAGATCCCATGGCCGGTAGCGGCTCACCGGGGTGATCAGGGTGCCCAGGCGGATCGTGGAGGTCGCTACGGCGGCGGCGCCGAGGGTGGCCCAGGCATCGTGGCGGTAGACCGATTCCCAGGTGAAGATGGCGTCCCACCCGGCCGCCTCGGCGGCGCGTGCCAGCTCGACGAACTCCCTTTCGGTGACGAACGGGGCGACGAATCCGTGGCGCATGACAGGCCAGGTTAGCCTGCCCGCCGGGTCGGGCGGCGCGGGAGATCACCCTCGGCGGAGCGCGTCCTGCGGACCCGTCCGCCGAGGTGAGTGCTCACTCCGGGTGCTTGTCGTGCTTGATCGCGGCGTGCGTGGCGCCGCCGTGCGTGTCGATGGCGTCGTGCTCCCCGTGGTGGTGGGCGGCGGCCAGCTCGGCAGGCGTGACCGGCTCGACCCGGTCCTTGAAGTAGAACCGGGACCACCGGGCGCGCCGACGGGCCTTCTTGACGTCCTTGGCGGCCACGCCATTGGCGTCCGACGGCTCGGGAAGGGCGAGCGGTTCCGGGGACTCGTAGCCGACCAGCGTCCAGCGCTCGTACTCGTCCAGATCCTCGTGCCGCTCGAAGTACTTGCCCTCGGCGGTCCGGATGATCGTGCCCGACTCCCGGCCGTGCAGCACCTTGTCCCGATCGTGGCGCTGCAGCGACAGACAGATCCGCTTGGTCACCCAGAAGACCAGGATGGGGGCCACGAATACCAGCAACCGGAAGAGCACGGTGACGTCGTTGATCGACAGGCTCAGCTTGATCGCGAGGATGTCGTTGCTGCCGGCGAAGGCGAGCACGACGTAGAACGTGAACGCGGCCATCCCGATCGCCGTGCGCACCGGCGCGTTGCGGGGGCGGTCCAGCAGGTGGTGCTCCCGAGTGTCACCGGTCACCCAGGCCTCGATCCAGGGGTAGACGCCGGCCAGCGTGTACATGACCGGGATCAACAGGATGGCGCCGAGGAAGACGTTGAAGCTCCAGGTGAAGCCGAACAGCTCGAATTCGAGGAAGCCCGGCAGCAGTCGCAGTGCGCCGTCGGCGAAGAGCATGTACCAGTCCGGCTGGGACCCCGCGGTGACCGGCGACGGGTCGTACGGACCGTAGGCCCAGATCGGGTTGATCGTCACGAGCGCCGAGATGACGGTGAGGACGCCGAAGACCATGAAGAAGAACCCGCCGGCCTTGGCCGTGTACACCGGCATGAGGGGGTAACCGACGACGTTCTCGTTGGTCCGCCCCGGGCCGGGGTACTGGGTGTGCTTGTGCACCATGACGAGCATGATGTGCGCGGTGAACAACCCGATGAGCACGGCCGGCAGCAACAGGACGTGCACGGCATACAGGCGGGGAATGATCGCCTCGCCGGGGAAGGTGCCACCGAAGACGAGGTAGGAGATGTACGTGCCGACCACCGGGATGGAGCGCATGAAGCCCTCGGCGGCCCGAATGCCGGTGCCGGAGAGCAGGTCGTCGGGCAGTGAGTAGCCGGCGAAGCCCTCGACGATGGCCAGCATCGACAGGATCGTGCCGATCACCCAGTTGATCTCGCGCGGCTTGCGGAACGCGCCGGTGAAGAAGACCCGCATCATGTGCACGGTCACCGCCACGCAGAACATCAGGGCGGCCCAGTGGTGGATCTGTCGGATGAGCAGGCCACCGCGGATGTCGAAGGAGATGTTCAGCGTCGAGGAGTAGGCCTCGGACATCACGACGCCCTGCAGGGGCACGTACGTCCCGGCATACGGGATCTGCCCGGCGGACGGGACGAACCAGAAGGTGAGGAACACCCCGGTGAGCAGGCAGATGATCATCGAGTACATGGCCACTTCGCCGAGCATGAAGCTCCAGTGGTCCGGGAAGACCTTCTTGAGCAGGAACGCACCGGCCTTGGCGATGCCGGTGCGCTCGTCCACCCAACTGCCGACGGCAGCGGCCTTCTGGGCCCCGGCACCGGCCGGAGCGGAGACGAGCGGGTCGTCGGTGCGCAGGCCGGCGGCCGACTTGGGGGTGGCTGTGGTCGTCACTTCTTGCGCTCCCAGTAGCTCGGGCCGACGGGCTCGGCGAAGCCCTGCGTGGCGACGAGGTAGCCCTCGGCGTCGACGGCGATCTTCAGCTGTGGCAGCGGACGCTTGGCCGGGCCGAAGATCACCTCGCAGTCACGGGTGACGTCGAACGTCGACTGGTGACAGGGACACAGCAGGTGATGGGTCACCTGCTCGTAGAGGCCCACCGGGCACCCGACGTGGGTGCAGATCTTGGAGTAGGCCACGATGCCTTCGTAGCCCCATTCCTTGGCCTTTCGCCCGAGGGCGTCGTCGGCGAAGTCGCCCGGGTTCAAGCGCATGAGCAGCACTGCCGCCTTGGCCTTCTCTTCGAGCACCCCGTGATACATGGGGTGACCCTCGGCGAGATTGTGCTCAGGCATCTTCTTGATGGCTTCCGGCTGTACGTGGTAGACGGACCCGAGGGTCACGTCGGCGGCACGGATCCGGTGCCCCTCGGGGTCGGTGACCAGGTGCATGACGTCACCCTTGGCGACATCCCAGGCGGTCTTCTTCAGCTCGTCGAGGGCCTTCGTGGGGTTACCCATCGACCCGGCCAGCTGCACCCCCAACGGCAGGGCGAACAGGCCCATCGAGGTGCCCGCGAGGACCTTGATCATCGGGCGACGGGCCAGCTGCGCGGAGGCAGCCCCGTCGGCGAGGATGGCCGTGACCTTCGCCCGGTCGGCATCGTCGGAGCGGATCGGGTGGCGCTCTTCGACGACCTCTTCGTCAGACATCAACGTCTTGGCCCAGTGCACCGCCCCGAAGCCGATGCCCAGCAACGCGACCCCGAGGGTCACCCCGAGCAGCACGTTGAGCAGCAGCGTCGAGCCGACGAACGGTAGGAAGACGACGGTGTCGTTCTTGACGGCGAAGTAGCTCACCAGGAAGCCAATGGTGCCCAGGATCGACAGGGTGAACAGTGCCGACACCTGACGAGCCGCTCGGCGGCCGGCCCGGTCGTCGTCATCAGCGGCCCGGTGCAGGTGGGTCGGCAACCCCGGATTCTCGAACACCGCGGGGAGCCCGCCGGAGCCGACATGGTGCCCGTCGTCGAGGCGAACGGTGCCGGAGCCCTTGGTGGTGCTCTCGTCGCTCATACTCATCGATCCTGTTCGGTGCGTGCGGTTCGGTGCGTTCGGATGGCGGTGCCGGTGCGGTCTGTGCGTTCCTGGCCTCAGGCGGCCTTCTGGCCCAACCAGAAGGCACAGGCGATCATCAGGCCGAGGCCGAACACCCAGACGAACAGGCCTTCGGACACCGGCCCCAGGTTGCCCAGGTTCATCCCGCCGACATTCGGCTGGCTCTCGACGTTCTTGAGGTAGGCGATGAGCTTGGCCTTCGACTCCGGCGAGAGGTTGGCGTCGTTGAAGACCGGCATCGACTGCGGTCCGGTGATGAGCGCCTCATAGATGTTCTTGGGCTCCACGCCGTACAACGCGGGGGCGTACTTGCCCCGGGTGAGTGCCCCGCCCGAGCCGGCGAAGTTGTGGCACATCGCGCAGTTGACCCGGTAGATCTCGCCGCCCTCGGCGATCGCCCGGCGGTACTCCGCGCTGGTCGGGTCACCCTCCAGCGTGTACTGCTTCTCCTCGGGAATCGCCGGACCCGGGGCCAGGGAGGCCACCCAGGCCGCCATGGCCGCGATCTCCTTCTCGTCGAACTTGACCTTCTCCTGGCGCGGGACCTGGACGTTCGGGCCGGGGCTGGGCATCCGACCGGTGCTCACCTGGAAGTCGACCGAGGCGGCGCCTACCCCGATCAGGGTGGGGCCGTACTTCGTCCCTTCGGCGTTGAGCCCGTGACAGGTCGCGCAGTTCGCCAGGAACAATTGCTTGCCCAACGTGGTGTCGCCGGCCTCGGCGGACGCCGCAGCTTGAGCCGGGCGCGGTGCGAGCAACGAGTAGGCGGCGCCCACGAGGGCCAACCCGATGAACAACAACAGGGCGATGGCGGCGGGGTGGCGTCGACGGGCGGCCATGGCGTTCACGATGGGGTCCTGTCTTCGGTTCGTTTCGGTGCCAGGTGCGAAGTCCGGTGGTGCTGTCTCCCGTGGCGACGGCGCGCGGAGACGGGCGCGCTCACTTCAGGACGTAGATGACAAAGAACAGGGCGATCCACACGACGTCGACGAAGTGCCAGTAGTACGACGTGACGACCGCGCCGACGGCCTGTGTGTGGGTGTAGCGCCGGGTCGTGAAGGTGCGCCCGATGATGAGCAGGAAGGCCAGCAGCCCGCCGGTCACGTGCAGGCCGTGGAAACCGGTGGCCATGTAGAAGATCGAGGACCAGCGATCCGAGTAGAGCGTGATCCCCTCGCTGACCAGCTTGGCGTACTCGTAGACCTGACCGGCAACGAAGATGGCACCGAAGATGTAGGTCACGACGTACCACTCCCGCATGCCCCACGTGCCGATCTCGGCGAGCTTGCCGGTGCGGGCGGCCTGCCCGCGCTCGGCCTTCATCACCCCGATCTGACACCAGACGGAGGACACGACGAGGATGACGGTGTTGATCGTCGAGAACGGGATGTTCAGCTTGTGCGTCTGCTCCACCCACAGGGGTGCGGAGACCGAGCGCAGCTGGAAGTAGATCGCGAAGAGGCCCGCGAAGAACATGAGCTCGGAGGAGAGCCACACGATGGTGCCGACCTGGACCATGTTCGGTCGGGTCGCCGGGCCGTGCCCGGTGCTCACAGGGTGCGCTGGGATCGCCGATGCTGTCGCCACGGGCGCCATTATGGCCTGTCCGGTGTCGGCCGATGCCACCGACCCCCCGATGATTCGTCACAGGACGTCATCCGCACGCCGCATGAGCACGACACGAGCCCGACACCAGCACGACACGAGCACGACTCGGTATGCCGCGGCGCGCCGTCGGCGCGCTCCGGGCGCCGCACGGGAGGGCGTCGGACTGGTTAGCATGGGCGCCATGAGTGCCTCGACGGCCGCCCCTGGCGCCACCGGACAGACCGATGCCGTGCGTCAGATCTCGGTTCTGCTCTACAGCGACGACGTCACCGTCCGTGACGCGGTGCGGCTGGGAGTCGGCCGTCGCCCGGCGCGCGATGTCGAGGTGGTCTCCTGGCGGGAGTGCGCGACCCATCCGGCGGTCATCGAGGCCGTCGAGAACGCCACCTTCGACGTGCTCGTCCTCGACGGTGAAGCGACCCCCTTCGGGGGGATGGGGCTGTGTCGACAGTTGAAGAACGAGATCTTCGACTGCCCCCCGGTGCTCGTGTTGACCGGCCGGCCGCAGGACGGTTGGTTGGCGGCCTGGTCGCAGGCCGATGCTGTGGTGCCGCACCCGCTGGACCCGAGCGCTCTGTCCCGCGCGGTGGCCGGGTTGGCACCCGCGCGCGCCGGCGTCTGAGCGGCGGCATACCGACGTGGTCGTCGACGTCCCGGCGGCGGCTCCCGATGGGGTCATCGCCGCGCTGACCTGGCCGCAGGTCTACGCGCGACTGTTACAGCGCGGTCACCTGGACCGGGCCGAGTGCGCGTGGGCGATGGGCCAGATCATGACCGGGGAGGCCACCCCTGTGCAGGTGGCCGGTTTCCTCATGGCGTTACGTGCCAAGGGTGAGACGGTCGCGGAGATGCTCGGGCTGGCCGACGAGATGCTCGCTCATGCGGTGCGCATCGTGGCCCCCCCGCACAGTCTCGATGTCGTGGGCACCGGCGGCGACCGAGCCCATACCGTGAACATCTCGACGATGGCCGCCCTCGTCTGCGCGGGGGCCGGCGTCACCGTCGTCAAGCACGGCAACCGGGCCGCTTCGTCATCGAGCGGCTCGGCGGACGTCCTGGAGGCCCTCGGGGTCGACCTCACGCTGCCGCCGGCGCGGGTCGAGCAGGTGGCCACCGAGGCGGGGATCACCTTCTGCTTCGCCCAGCAGTTCCACCCGTCGATGCGGCACGCGGCGGCGGCTCGCCGGGAGCTCGGGGTGGGCACCGCCTTCAATTTCCTCGGCCCGCTGACCAACCCCGCCCAGCCCACGTATGCCGCCGTCGGCGTCGCCGATGCCCGGATGGCCCCGATCCTCGCCGGGGTGTTCGCCGGTCGCGGTCGGGCGGCCGCGGTCCTGCGCGGTGACGACGGGCTCGACGAGTTGACCCTGGCGACGACCTCGACGGTGTGGTGGGTCCGGGAGGGCATGGTCACCGAGTTCACGCTGGACCCGATCGCCCTCGGGTTGACCCCCGCGCCCACCGAGGCGCTGCGCGGTGGTGACGCGGCATACAACGCAGGCGTGGTCCATGCCGTGTTGCGCGGTGAGCGTGGCCCGGTGCGCGACGCCGTCGTGCTCAATGCGGGGATGGCGTTGGCGGTGACGACGGAACCGCAGACTGCCGGCACGCTGGGGTCGGCCGGTTCCGAGAGGTCGGCAGCTTCCGAAGGGTCGGTCGCCGACGGGGCGGCGCGGGACTCGTGGCACGCGCTCGTGCGGGCCGGGATGGATCGGGCCGAGGCCGCGATCGACTCCGGGGCTGCGGCGCAGGTGCTCAGTCGCTGGGTGGAAGCCACCCGGCGCCCGGGGTGATCGGTCAGTCCAGGCCGAGGCTGAAGGCCTCTTCGAGGTCGTGCCGGGAGTAGGTGCGGAAGGCGATGTGCGTCGTCGTCGCGGTCACCCCGCTCACCTTGGACAACCGGTCGGCGATGACGTCGGCGAGCCGTTGGTGCTCGCGGACCCGCACCATGGCCACGAGGTCGGCGTCACCGGTGACCGAATACACCTCGGACACGCCGTCGATGGCGGCGATCTGCTCGGCCACCTCGGGAATGCGGGCGACGTCGCAGGTGATGAGGACGATGGCGGTGATCACGCGCCCAGCCTAGCCACGGCGGGGCGGATCTCCGGGGGGCGACGCTGCCCGCCGCCGTCGCGGTTGTCGTGAACGGCAGCGTCATCTGCGCCGCCGCTACGACCGCGGGAGTCACGCCAGGCGGTCGCGCCACCGACCGGGCAGGTCCACTCGCCGTCGAGATGGACCAGACGTACTCCCGGCGCCTCCAGCCAGCGCAGCAACACCTCGATCTCCTCGGCCGTCGCGGCCGCTGCGGGCGGTATGGGGGCGGGGACGACCTCTGCGCTGGCCCGCAGGGTCTCGACGTAGACCATCGGATCGGCACCGCGCGGTGCCAGGCTGGTGCCGGCCAACCGGCCGTGCCGGATGCAGACCAGCTCCCAGCCGCCTGCGGCACAGCGTCGAGCCGCGACGAGCTCGGGGCTGGCGGCCAGTGGTGCCGATCGTTGGGCTCGGGACGCCCCTCGCATCAGCGCGGCGAACCGGTCGCGCACCGCCGCCGCGTCCTCGAAACGCTGCGCCTGGGCAAGCTCACGCATCCGCTCGTGCAACGCGGAAACGAGCGGCCGGCCGTCACCGGTGAGGGCGGCCGCCGCCGCCGCCGCGTGTGGCGCGTAGCTCTCGATGCTTTCGCGACCCTCGCAGGGGGCGCCACAGCGGCCCAGCTCGGCCAGGATGCAGGCGGTCGAGCGCGATGCGGCGGTGAGCCGGGCAGTGCATCGGCGCAACGGCACGACCTCGTGGATGGCCGCCACGGCGGACTCGGCCGCGGCCCGCGAGCTGAACGGGCCGGCATACCGGGCTCCGGCGGCGACGTCGTCGCGGACCTGACGCACGATCGACAAGCGCGGGAAGGGCTCCGCGGTGAGTTTGACCCACAGCACCCGCTCGGGGCGGGTGGATCGTCGGTTGTAGCGGGGTTTGTGCGCGGCGATGAGCCGCAGCTCGCGGATCTGGGCCTCCAAGGTAGTCTGGCAGACGATCGGTTGGATCGACGCGGCCAGCCCGACCATCTGGGCCATCCGGGAGCGCTTCTCCGACGCCGTGAAATAGCTGCGGGCCCGGGCCCTGATGTCGCCCGACGTGCCGACGTAGAGGGGCCTGCCGTCCTGATCGCGGAACACGTAGACGCCGGGCTCGGAGGGCAGTCGATCGGCCAGCACCCGCTTGCGTCGCTGCGCGGTGCTGACCCGGCCGGAGTAACAGCGCAACTCCTCCAAGGTGTGCACCCCGATGTTGCCGACTCGCCCCAGCAGGGCGTGCAACACGTCGACGGTCGCGCGAGCGTCGTGCAAGGCCCGGTGATCCGGTGTGGTGTCTGCACCGAAGAGGGTGGCCAGCGTGGCCAGCCGGCGGTTGCGGGCTTCGTCGTCGGTGACCAGTTGACGCGCCAGGGTGACCGTGTCGATGACGGGGAAGCCGGGCCAGGCATGGCCGGTGCGGGCAGCCGCGGCCTTGAGGAAGGAGATGTCGAAGCCGGCGTTGTGCGCGACCAGGACGCTGCCGGCGGCGAACTCGAGGAAGGCGGGCAGCACCGCCGCGACCCGGGGAGCCTGGGCCACCATGGTGTCGGAGATGCCGGTGAGCACCTGGATGAAGGCCGGGATCGGGGCGCCCGGGTTGACCAGGGTCTGGAACTCGCCGAGCACCTCGCCCCCGCGCACCTTGACCGCGCCGATCTCGGTGATCGCGCACTCGTGCGCGCTGCCACCGGTGGTCTCCAGGTCGACGACGACGAACGTGACATCGCGAAGTGCGGTGCCCAGATCATCGAAGGTCGCCTGAACTGCCTGCATGACATGGACGGTAGAGCGGGGGTCCGACAGGGCAACGCAGGCGCGCTCGGCGGGAGCCGCGTGCCGGCCGCGGCCCGGGCCGAGGCACTCCGGCTGTCAACGGCACCCCGAGAGGCCTGTCGGTGCATCGAGCACTGTCATACCGGGGCTCTACGGTCGTCTGGACGGTGTTCGCGCGGGCACTTCCTCGCGCATATTCGCCGGACCATCCGGAGGAGGATCATGAAGATCGACTGCACGACCTGCCCCGTCCGGGGCCGCCGTTGCGATGGCTGTGTGGTCACCGCGCTCTGGCAACTGACCGAGCCGCTCGAGAACCGTCCACCGGACCACGACGACGCAGCCGGCGGCTCGCCCGACCGGGGTATGCCGCTCGACGTCGCCGAGCAGCGGGCCGTCGCCGTCTTCGTCGCCGCCGGGTTGGTGACCCGGGGGCAGGCCGACGCGTTGCGCGCCTGGCCGCAGTTGCCGCGCCAGCCCGCGGTCAGCGGCCGAGCTGTCCAGTCCGCCTAGCTGATGCAGAGGGTGAGATGGAGCGCACCTTCTGCATCAGCGAGAACGTGCAAGCCACCCGACCTGCGAAAGCTGAGACTCTGCACGCAATACGCGTGCAGAGTCTCAGCTTTCGCCTCACCCCTCGATGGGATCCGGTCGCCAGCAGGTCAGCGGACCCCTGGCTGGAGTGAGGGAAGCATTGGGTGCCCGTCGCCGTGTTCACTCGCCGTAGACGTACAGCTGGAAACGGGATGGTGACCGCGGCCACCGGCTTGAGACAGTCCTCGACGACCGGTTCGGCGACTGTCGATGGGTAGCATCGAGAGACGATGAGACGTCGGCTACTGCGCCCGGTCCACCAGCAGCGCACCTGGCTGCTGGCGGCGCTGCTGGTCGCCCTCATGGTGGGCTGCACGACCCGCTCCAGCGATTCCCCGGCCTCGGCCGGTCCGGGTCGGCCGGGGGTGTCGGCGCCAACCGGCCAGCCCGGGGGGTCGGCGCCCTCGGCCCCGGTGGACGGCAGCGGCGCACCGACGTCCGGTCAGCTGCCCGGTGGGCCCAGCGACCCCGCTCCCTTGTCGATCGGGAGTGACCCCGCCGCCCAGGCCGCAGCCCAGGCAGTCGAGCAGTTGCTCGGCGCCCGCGCGGACGCGCTGCGCCGCCAGGATCGCCCCGCGTGGGCCGCGACGGTCGACACGAGCGACGCCGATGGCGGTCCTGATGCCGCGGCCGAGCTGGCGGCATACGACGCGTTGCTCGCCCTCGGGGTGCGCGACCTGCAGATCGGCCCGGTCACCGGCATCGCCCCAAGGTCCGCCGGGCCGGTGCCGCCCGAGGCCGGCTCAGCGGCGAGCGGCCCGCCCTCGGTGGCGTCGTGGTCGGGCACGGTTCGGGTCGGCTACCAGCTGCCGGGGTTCGATCGGGGTGTCCGGGCCGCCGTGCGGACCGTCACCATCCGGCAGGTGGCCGGCGCCTGGCGCATCGCCCGATGGGTCGGCCCCAGGGACGCGTGGGAGGCGTGGGATCTGCCGGCCATGTCGTGGGCGCGCACCGACTCGGTGCTCGTCGTCGGCAACGTGTCGGTCACGGAACTGGCCGACCGGGCCGCGGAGGCGCAGGCGGCATACGCACGCGTGTCGGCCCTGGTGGGGCGGACTCCGCCGGTGGTTCTCGTGGTGCCCCGAAGCGACGCCGACGCCGCGCGGCTGCTCGGTCGGCAGGGGCCGGTCGGGCCGAGCGTGGCCGCCGCGACCGTTGGTCCTCGGGAGGCAGAAGCGCCGGCTCGGGCCGACCGGGTGATCGTGGCACCACAGGGGTGGCAGCGACTGCTGCCTGCGGGTCGCCGAGTGGTGCTCACTCACGAACTCGTCCATGCCGCGATGCGGGGCACCACCGTGCGCGACGTGCCGATGTGGCTGTCCGAGGGTTTCGCCGAGTGGGTCGCCTACCTCGACAGCGGGCTGCCGGTGGCCGGCGTCGCCGCAGCCTTGTTGAGCGATGTGCGCGACGTGGGCCCACCGTTGGGCCTTCCCGAGGATCGCGCTTTCGACCCGGCGGGGCCCGAGGCGGTGCGCGCCTACCAGGCCGGCTGGCTGGCCGTATCGCGGATCGCCCGCGAGCACGGTCCAGATCGGTTGGTGCGCTTCTATCGGGCGATCGCCGGCACGGCGGCCCTTGACACCGTCGCGATCGGCCCCACCGCAATCGGGTCGTCGGGCCCCTCGGCGTCCGGGTCGACCCCAGCGCCGCCGGCCGGGTCGGGGGACGGTGCGAGCGCCGGTGTAACGGGTGCCGGCAGCGGCGGCGACCTCGCTCGTCGCACCGAGTCGGCCTTCCTCACTCACCTCGGCGAGACCCGGACCCAGTTCGTCACCAACTGGCGGGCGGAGTTGGTGGCCTTGGCCAGAGGCTGACCGAATTACCTTGAGCAACAACACGTTTCGTGCGGTAGCCGGAGCCTGGGCCCGCGTGCGGCGAGCCGGTGACACCTTCGGTCAGCAGGCCCGGACGGGCCGATGGGTGCGGTCCGAGCGGGATCGGGGCGCCTGCCTGCCCGGGGTAACGTAACCCCATGGCAGATCGCACCCAGGCGTCCATCGTGATCGATGCCGACCCGGGTATCGTGCTGGACGTCATCGCCGATTTCGAGGCGTATCCGGAATGGGCTGCCGAGGTCAAGCGGGTCGCGGTGCTGTCGGAGGAGGGGGACGGATGGGCCGATCGGGTCGAGTACACCCTGGACGCCGGCGTGATCAAGGACACCTACACCCTTGACTATGAATGGGACATCTCCGACGACGGCACGGGTGTGGTGTCGTGGCAGTTGGTGCGCGCCACCGTGTTGCGGGCCATGAACGGTTCCTACACGATCGCGCAGGACCGCAGCGGGGGGTCGCGGGTGACCTACCGTCTTGCGGTCGACCTGCATATCCCGATGATCGGCATGCTCAAGCGCAAGGCCGAGGAACAGATCGTCAGCACCGCGCTGCGCGAGCTCAAGATCCGCGCCGAGGGCTGAGCATGAACGCACACCCCAGCGACGCGAAGGCGGCCCATTCGGTCGGCTCGGTCGCCGAGGAGGCCGCGCGCATCATCGGCATGTTCTCCACGGGTCTGGACGCCGACGCCCTGCAGGCTGCCGGCGCCCGAGCCGCCGGCACCCCGCGGCCGTCCCGGCCGCCGGCGGTGGCCTGCCCCACGTGCGGCCAGGAGCCGCGCGAAGCGAGTACCGACTCGGTGTGTCGGGTCTGCCCGGTATGCCGCGTGCTCGCCGTCGTCCGCTCGATCAACCCGGACACCCTGGAGCGGGTCGCCGATGTCGTCGACCTGGTCAGCGACGGGTTGCGCTCCTACGCCTCCGGGCGACGTGAGGTGGCCGCTCGGGAAGCCGCGGCTCGGGAGGCTCGGGCCGCCGAGGCAGCTGCCGCGGCCGGCGTGCGCGACGTGACCGCCGAGTTCTTCCCGGAGGACGACATCGCTGACGACGCATCCTTCGACGACGGCCTCGCCGGCGAATACCTTCCCGAGGAACACCTTCCCGACAACTTCCAGCCCGACAACTTCCAGCCCGGCGAGTTCCAGCCCGACGAGTTCCAGCCCGACGAATTCCCTTCCGAGATCGACCGACCCGACGAGGCGACGGCCGACGAGCCTCTCGTCGGCAGGCAGCACGACCGGTGGCTCGAGGAGCGACCTCTGGCGCCCCGGCGCCCGGGGTCGGCCTACCGTCGGGGCTCCACGTCCCGGCCGCGAGCCGGGGGAGGAGCCCCTGGTGGGTGACTCCGCGGCATACACCGTGGGCATCGACATTGGCGGCACGAAGGTGGCCGGCGGGCTCGTCGACGAGGCCGGCCGGATCGTCGCCCGAGCCCGGGCGGACACCCCGCATCGCTCCACGTCCCCGGACGTCGTCGAGGCCACGATCGTCGGAGTCGTGCAGGACCTGCTCACCCAACTGGCCCCCGAGGCGCCCGAGGTGCGTGGCGTGGGAATCGGTGCCGCGGGCTTCGTCGCGGCGGATCGGGCCACCGTGGTCTTCGCGCCGCATCTGTCGTGGCGCCAGGAGCCGTTGCGGGCCCGGCTGCAGGAGCGGCTCGGGCTGCCCATCACCGTGGACAACGATGCGAATGCGTCGGCGTGGGCCGAATGGCGCTTCGGCGCCGGCCGCGGCGAGAGCCACCTCGTCATGGTCAATCTCGGCACCGGCATCGGCGGTGGGATCGTCCTGGACGGCCGGGTCGAGCGGGGCCGCCACGGGATCGCCGGGGAGTTCGGTCACATGCAGGTGGTTCCCGACGGGCTGCGCTGTGAGTGCGGCAACCGCGGCTGTTGGGAGCAGTACTCCAGCGGCAATGCGCTCGTGCGCGAGGCCCGGGCCCTCATTGCGGCCAACTCGCCGGTGGCCAGTGACCTATGGGCCCGGATCGGGGGTGACCTGGCCCAGTTGACCGGGCCCCTCGTCACCGAAGCGGCCCAAGCCGGTGACCGGATCGCCACCGAGTTGCTCGCGGAGGTCGGGCACTGGCTCGGGGTCGGGATCGCCAATCTCGCGGCGGCCTTCGACCCCGGCATCTTCGTCGTCGGAGGGGGAGTGAGCGCGGCGGGTGAGTTGTTGTTGGGGCCGGCCCGGGAGACCTTCCGTCGTCAGTTGCCCGGACGCGGCTATCGGCCGGAGGCCAGGATCGTCGCCGCGCAATTGGGCAACGACGCCGGTGTGATCGGCGCGGCGGACCTCGCCCGGGTGGACAGCGCGGCGGACCTCGCCCAGGTGGACGTCGCGGCAGTGGCACCGGTGGTCGAGCCGGCACGGCGGCGCTGGCTGCGCCGTCGGCACGGCTAAGGGCGGCTCCGGTCAGGCGGCTGGATCAGACGACGGCGCCGTCGTCGTCCGGGTCGCGTTCGCCTGAGCCGCGCATGACCATCAACCCGAAGCCCCCGATGGTGGCGACGATGCCGAGCAGCACCCACCACCCCGGGTCGGGGTCGCCGGAGATGACCGCGGCCCAGACCACGATGAGCGGGCCGAGGACGAGTCCGGCGAGGGCGAGCCAGTAGGTCGCGTCGTGCGCCGGCGGGAGCGCCGGGTCGGGTGGCTCGAAGTGCTCCTCGACCTCCGCTGGGGTGTGTCCGCGCCACACCGCGCCCAGCCCGTCCTCAGGCGGCGCCGCACCGTCGCCCGGTGCGTGGGATATCGACTGCCCGGGGTCGTCCAGGGGGCCGGGACGGTGCCGGAAGGTGAGGTCCAGACCCTCCAGCCGTGCCGACCCGGAGGTGGGTGCCTCGTCATCCCAGTGGGCGAGGATCGCGTCGAAGCGCTCGTCGAGCGACCCAGGGAAATGCTCCTGCGATTCCTGAGGTTCGTGCGATTCCTGAGGTTCGTGCGATTCCTGAGGTTCGTGCGATTCCTGAGGTTCGTGCGATTCCTGAGGCTCGTGCGACTCCTGAGGCTCGCGCGACTCCTGTGGCTCGCGCGACTCCAGAGGTTGCTCGTCGCCCATGGGCTCCATCTTGCGTCACGACAGCGGTTCCTGGTGACTCATCGCCACTCGGACCGGCGACCCGGTCGTCGGTCGTTGCGCTCAGGCCGGCGAACCGGTGGCCAGGCGTTCGATGAAGTCGACGGACGACGCGAACAGCTGCGGCGCGTCATTGTCGAGGGTGGCCACGTGATACGAGTCCTCGAGATAGAGCTGGGTGACGTCGTGGCTGCCGATACGGGACAGGAAGTAGTCGGCGCTGATCGGCGGCACGACGTTGTCGACCCGGGAACGCACCAGGAGCACGGGGGTCTGCAGCTGCGGGAGTTGGTCGCCGACGAGCTTCCAGAGCCGGGTCTGGGAGTGCATCGCCTTGAGCGGGTTGACCGAGTAGGCCAGTTCGGTGGCGCCGGGCTTCTTGATGTCGCCGGCGATCCCCGGGAAGAACGGCACGATGTGGCGCAGCACGGGCAGCAGCGGCAGCAGCGGGTGGTTGTGCTTGAAGATCGGGTTGACCAGGACGATGCCGCGCACCTGTGCGGGGTGGTCCAACGCGATCTTGGTGGCCATCAGCCCGCCCATCGACAGCCCCACCGCGAAGACGTCCTGGCAACGGGCGCGCAGGTCCTCGAACTCCTGGACGAGCGCGGCATACCAGTCGGTCCACTCCGTGCGCTGCAGGTCCTGCCAGCGGGTGCCCATCCCGGGCAGCCGGGGCAGGCGCACGGTGTATCCGGCGGCCGCCAGGTGCTCGGCCCAGGGCCGCACCGATTGCGGCGTGCTCGGATAGCCATGACAGACGAGCACGCCGATCTCGTTGCCCTCGTGGACGAACGGCTCGGCCCCGGGCAGGACTGACACGCTGGCTCCCATCTCGACGTGATGCGGTGCACGCGACGGATCTGGACACGTTGGCGAGCCCGCCCCGACGGGTGTGATCATGCTCCCACGCCTGCGTGTGCACCACCCGGTGCCGTAGAGTGCTGCGGGTCACATGGGAGGTTCGCAGGGTGTTCTACTGGTTCCTGAAGATCTTCGTTGTCGGGCCCCTCCTCAAGATCTTCTTCCGCCCGTGGGTCGAAGGTGCCGAGCACGTCCCCGAGCAGGGTGGGGCCATCCTGGCCAGCAACCACCTGTCGTTCTCCGACTCGATCTTCCTGCCGATCGTGCTCAAGCGCCGGATCACCTTCCCCGCGAAGATGGAGTACTTCACCGGCCGCGGCATCAAGGGACGGCTGACCGCCGCCTTCTTCAAAGGGGTCGGGCAGATCCCCATCGACCGCTCCGGCGGCCGGGCCAGCGAGGCGGCGATCGCCTCCGGTCTGCGGGTGCTGCGCCGAGGCGACCTGTTCGGCATCTACCCCGAAGGCACTCGATCGCCCGACGGCCGGCTCTACAAGGGCAAGACCGGTATCGCCCGGATGGCCTTGGAGGCCGGCTGCCCGGTCATCCCGGTCGCGATGATCGGCACCGACAAGGCCCAACCCACCGGCAAGAAGGTGCCGAACATCATCCGCATCGGGGTGAAGATCGGTGCGCCGCTTGACTTCTCGCGCTATGAGGGGATGGAGAACGACCGCTTCGTCCTGCGCTCGATCACCGACGAGATCATGTACGAACTCATGCTGCTCTCCGGCCAGGAATACGTCGACGTGTATGCCGCGACGGCGAAGAAGAACGTCATCATGGACACCGTTCAGAAGGCCAGCGAGAGCATCAACGAGACGGTGCAGACCGCGGTGGCCCGGGCCCGGGAGATCCAGGAGCAGGCTGCGGCCGCGGCGGCGGCAGCCGCGGTCGTGGCGAAGAACCCCAAGGCTGCTGCCGCTGCGCTCGAAGCCGAGACGCACCACCATGCCGAGCCCGACCCGCCCGCTCAGCAGCCGCAGAACCCGCCAGCCGCCACCCATCCGGATGCGCCGGCGCCGGCGTCGCCCCCGGACGACGCGGCCGGCGGGCATGACGTGCGCCGCGCCAGCTAAGCCGCACCACCGACCACCATGGCCCGGACGACACGGCAGGTGCCCGAGGGCGACTCGCTCGTCCTCAATGCGCTCTGGGGCGCGCTGCGGGTCTTCCGTCCGGCTGCCTGGGTCTACGCGGTGTGGAGCGTGTGGGTCCGACAGGACGACATGGTCAACCTGCCCGGCGCGGTGGGCGTGCTGGCCGGCTTGGGGGTGTGGACGGCATACATGTATGCCGCGCAGCGCCGCGACCTGGCCATCCACCTCGTCGAGATGGTCGTCGGAGGGGCGGCCATCATGTCGACCCGCTTCTTCGACACCCCGTTGTCCATCACCACGGGCGACACGACGATTCCGGGGGTGTGGCAGCACGTGCCGGTGGTCGGCGTCGGCATCATCCTGGGGTGGCGCGGTGGGTTGGCCGCCGCGCTCGTCATCACGGCCGTGATGGTGGCTCAGGTGGGTCGGCTGGACTCCGAACCGATCGCCAATGCCGGCCTGGTCGTCATGCTCGGCATGTGCATCGGGTATGCCGCGGACACCGCCCGCAAGGAGCAGGCCACCCTGCGTCGGATCCTGGCCCAGCGGGCCGAGGTCGCCGAGCGGGAGCGGCTGGCCCGGGTGGTCCACGACGGGGTGCTGCAGGCCCTGGCCTTCATCCACCGCCGCGGCCTGGACATCGGCGGTGAGACGGCCCGGCTGGCCGTGCTGGCCGGCGAGCAGGAGAGCGCGCTGCGGGCGCTGGCCAGCGGCATACCCCTCGTCGAATTGGAGGCCGTCGTCGACGGGCCCGTCGACCTGCGCACGGCGTTGCGGGCGGCAGCCGCGGACCGGGCCGGGATCGAGGCCCCGAGCGAGCCGGTGGACATGGACCCGCGCCGGGCCCAGGAGATCGTCGCCGCAGTCGCGGCAGCCCTCGACAACGTCCGCCAACACGCCGGGGCGGGGGCTCGGGCTCGGGTGCAGGTCGAGGATCTGGGCGCCGATGTCGTCGTGACGGTGCATGACGACGGGGTCGGGGTGAGCGAGCAGGAGTTGGCGGAGGCCCAGGGCCGGGGCCGGCTCGGGGTGTCCTCCTCGATCCGGGGGCGGATCGAGGATCTCGGGGGGCGGGCGACCTACCGACCTGGTCCAAGCGGCGGCACGATCGTGCACATGTGGGTGCCGAAGGAGGCGCGATGAGGAGTTCAGGGGACGGCGCCCCGGGCCGTGCCCCGGGCCCCGGTGACGAGCTCGGCGAGGTCGACCCGCAGGGGATCGACGGCTCGTTCGACCTGCGGCTGCGGCCGCTCACGGTGGTCGTCGCCGACGACCATCCGATGTGGCGTGATGCGGTGGCCCGTGATCTCGCCGACGCCGGCTTCGTCGTCGTGGGGACTGCTGCGGACGGTCCGTCCGCGGTGCGCCGCACGATCTCGGCGCGCCCCGACGTGCTCGTGCTCGACCTCAACCTGCCCGGTCTGCGTGGGCCCGAGGTCTGCGCCCGGTTGGCCACCGAGGACCTGCCGACCCGGATCCTCATCCTCTCGGTGAGCGGTGAGCAGCAGGACGTGCTCTCGGCGGTCAAGGCCGGCGCGACCGGCTACCTCGTGAAGTCGGCTCGGCGGGAGGAGTTCCTCGAAGCGGTGCGCCGCACCGCTCACGGTCGCGCGGTGTTCACCCCGGGGCTGGCCGACCTCGTGCTCGCGGAGTTCCAGCGGATGCAGGCGGTCGAGGCGACGCCGGCCCGTCCGGCGGCACCGGAGCTGACCGAGCGGGAGACCGAGGTGCTACGCCTCGTGGCCACCGGGCGGTCCTACAAGGAGATTGCCGCCGCGCTCTTCATCTCGCACCGTACGGTGCAGAACCACGTGCAGAACACGCTGACCAAGCTGCAGATGCACAACCGGGTCGAGTTGGTCCGCTACGCCCTGGAGCGGGGCCTGGACGGCCCCCCGCCCTGATCCAGGTCTCGAACCGGGCGGGCTAGCCCAGCGCGGCCACCGCGGCGTCGTAGTCGGGTTCCTGACCGATCTCGGGCACCAGCTGGCTGTGCAGCACCGTGCCGTCGGTGTCGAGGACAACGACCGAGCGGGCGAGCAGGCCGCGCAACGGGCCGTCGGTCATGGTCACGCCGTAGTCGGCGCCGAAGCGGGAGCGGAACACCGAACCGGAGGAGACGTTCTCGATGCCCTCGGCCCCACAGAAGCGACCCAGCGCGTAGGGCAGGTCGGCCGAGACGTTGACGACGCGGGTGTTGTCCAGGCCGCCGGCCAGCTCGTTGAACTTGCGCACGCTCGCCGCGCACACGCCGGTGTCGACGCTCGGGAAGATGTTGAGCACCACCCGGGAGCCGGCCAAGCCCTCGGAGGTGATCTCTGCCAGGTCGGTGCCGGTGACGGCGAAGGCCGGGGCCGGCGCGCCCTGGGCGGGCAGGTCGCCGACGGTCTGGACGGGAGTGCCTTTGAATGCAGTGGTAGCCATGGCCTGTTCCTATCATGGCGCGGCTTCGGGGAACTCGCCCGCCCACGGCGGAGGCGGGGCGGTCCGCAGCTGGCCGCTGTCCGCACCAGCCGTTGGGTTCCGGGTTGATCAGCGAGTGGTTCGGCGCGGGTGCTCCAGGACCGTGGCGTCGGTGCCATCGGGTGACAGGCGCATCTCGAGATTCTCGATCCCGGCCCAATGGTCCAGTGCTGCAGGCAGCTCCGGCTGGGTGTGACCGAGCCGGGCGAGCCGCTCGCGGACCTCGTCGGCCAGCTCACCGGTCAGCGGTCGCACCCCTTCGGGGGCGCCGAAGTACAGGTCGTTGAGCTCCAGCAGGCGGGCCAGCTCGCGACTGGCCTGGGGGTGGTCGTCGACCCGCAGGTCGGCGAGCACCCCGCACTCGTCGTAGCCCCGCCCCGACTGCACGACGTAGAGCGCCGCGCC
>RRZT010352406.1_pt1 | contig 55220 bp, 68 predicted proteins | sample 2165551 | NCBI WGS metagenome assembly RRZT01 (sample SAMN10456910, study PRJNA506462) | wastewater metagenome | biome: wastewater; feature: sludge; material: wastewater sludge; isolation source: wastewater sludge with Escherichia coli K12::gfp cells carrying plasmid... | place: USA: Moscow, Idaho... | reverse complement strand
GGTCCTCGAGGCGCGCCGCCAGGCGCCGCTTCTGCTCGTCGAGTGACACGAACATCGCGACCTTCACGATCGTCATCCCGCCGTCGACGAGTTCCTTCTCGAACGCGTTGATCTCGTCGTAGCGCGCGCCCCAGACCTCCGGCGGGACCAGGTTGTGCACCCGGACCACCAGGACGTCCTCGTAGTGCGACCGGTCGAACACCCCGATGTGGCCGCCCGCGGGCAGCGCATTGCGGATCCGCCACAGGTAGTGGTGCTTGCGTTCCTCTTCGGTGGGCACCCCGAAGCCGTGGTAGTCGATGCCCATCGGGCTGCCGGCGGCGACGACGTGGTTGACGATGCCGCCCTTGCCGGCGGTGTCCATGCCCTGCAGCACCAGCAGGATGGAGCGCTTGTCGTCGGCGCGGCCGTTGGCGTAGAGCTTCTCCTGCAGATCGGCGAACACCGCGTTGCGCTCGGCCTGGATCTTGGGCGCGTCGGCCTTGTCGCCCTTGAATCCCGGACTCGAGTCGGTGTCGATGTCGGAGACCTTGCTCCCGGGCTCGAACTTCAGGACCTTGTCGGGTTCGTGGGTCCACTGCGAGGGCAGGTCGTCGGCCATGACGGTGAGCCTATAAGCCCGGGGGACGCGAATCAGGGTGCTTGGTCGACAGCCGTCGGTAGGAGGGGCGTCGGATGCGGTTGGCTATTGAACGCGGCCAGCGATCCGTTGGTCTCGACGATGCCGCACAGGGCGCTCCAGGACAGCATGGTCAGGTAATCGATCAGCTCGTCGGAGCTCATCCGGCGGTTCGACATCCACGAGTGCGTGGCCAGCTGCACGCCGCCGACGATCATGTACGCCCACGGTTGGACACCCTTGGTGTCCATGCCGACCTTCTGCATCCGGCGGCGGAACATCACGGCCAGCATCCCGGCGATGATCCGTTCGCTGTCGGCGACGACCTTGCTCTTGCCGGCCGAACTGTTGGCGAAGACGAACGGGTAGATCTCCGGCTCGGCGGCGACGGTCTCGACGTAGACCCGGATGATCTCGCGGGTCAGGTCGTAGCCGTCGAGGTCGGTGGAGAGGGCCGCGGCCATGTTCGGGATCAGGGTGGTCTGCGCGAACCGCATCATGACGGCCGTCGTCAGGTCGTTCTTGTCGACGAAGTAGCGGTACAGGACGGTCTTGGAAACACCGATCTCCGCGGCGATCTCGTCCATGCTGACGTCGCGGCCGCGGGAGCGGATGGCTTCCAGCGTCCCGTCGACGAGCTCGTTGCGACGGTCCAGCTTGTGCTGGTGCCAGCGCCGCTTGCGCCCGTCCACCTTGGCCGTAGGCGGCCTGGCCCCGGTTGCCACGTCAGCAGTTCCTGTTCTGTCGATGATGCTGATATTACGGCCAGATCCTGACACCGCGGCGGTCCGCCCCGGGGGCCGGTCACAGTAACTGGACCGCTCCGGCCTGCCCTGCAACTCGCCGGAGTAGCGGATGATGGAGACGTGGCAGCTCTCCCGGAACTCCCGACTTCGCCAGCCGACGGCCCCGGCCGTCCGACCCCCGCGGTGAGTGACACCGTCTTGGGGATATCGCAGACCCTGGGTTCGTTGGCGGAGTCGTTCGCCGACGCGGACCCGGTCGCCGACGAGCAACGCCGCCGCGGCCTGCGCCGGATGAAGCTCGTCGCGCTCGTGTTCCTGCTCGGGGCGACGGTGATCTTCCTGGCGTGCACGTGGGCCCAGAAGGCCGGCGACGCGCCCGCATGGGTGGGTTACGTCCGGGCGGCGGCCGAGGCCGGCATGGTCGGTGCACTGGCCGACTGGTTCGCGGTCACGGCGTTGTTCAAGCATCCGCTGGGTCTGCCGATCCCGCACACCGCGATCATCCGGAAGAAGAAGGACCAGCTCGGTGAGAGCTTGGGCACATTCGTCCGCGAGAACTTCCTGTCACCGCAGAACGTCGAGACCAAGCTGCGGGACACCGATATCGCCGGCCGCGTCGGCAAGTGGTTGTCCGAGCGCGAGCATGCCGAGCGCGTCGCCGGGGAGGCGGCGTCGGTGATGCGGGTGGGTGTCGAACTGCTCAACGACGACGACATTCAGCAGGTGATCGACCGGATGATCGTGCGGCGCATCGCCGAGCCGCAGTGGGGGCCGCCGGTGGGCCGGGTGCTCGCCACGCTGCTCGCCGAGAACCGGCAGGAGGCGCTGATCCAGCTGCTGGCCGATCGCGCGTTCCAGTGGGCACTCAACGCCGGCGACACCATCGACCGGGTGATCATGCGCGATTCGCCGAGCTGGTCGCCCCGGTTCGTCGACCAGTTGGTCGGCGACCGGATCCACCGCGAGCTGATGGACTTCACCGACAAGGTGCGCCGCGACCCGAATCATGAACTGCGCCAATCGGCTACGCGCTTCCTCTTCGAATTCGCCGACGATCTCCAGAACGATCCGCTGACCATCGCCAAGGCCGAGTCGGTCAAGGAGCAACTGATGGCCCGCGACGAGGTCACCCGCGCGGCGGAGACGGCTTGGCGCACCCTCAAGCGACTGGTGCTGGAGGGCGTCGATGATCCGTCCAGCACGCTACGCGCGCGGGTTGCGGATTCCGTCGTCCGCATCGGGGAGTCGCTGCGCGACGACGCCGAACTGCGCGACAAGGTGGACAACTGGATCGTCCGCGGGGCGCAGCATCTGGTGAGCCAGTACGGGGTGGAGATCACCTCGATCATCACCGAGACGATCGAGCGCTGGGACGCCGAGGATGCGGCCCGGCGGATCGAACTGCATGTCGGCCGCGACCTGCAATTCATCCGGATCAACGGCACCGTGGTGGGTGCCCTGGCCGGCCTGATTATTTACGCAGTGGCACAAATCATATTGTGACCTGCGCTTGCAACTGCTTGCAAGAGCTAGCACTTGTGCGTACCGTGGGATGTAGCAATTCCGACGAGTACATCAGGGGTGAGCCATGTCGCAGGATGAGAATCTTGCCGCCGTGGTGACCCACGCCGCGTCCGACATCGGCAGTTTCATCCGGGCGCAGCGCGAGGCCGCACAGGTTTCGGTACGGCAGTTGGCCGAGAAGGCCGGGGTCAGCAATCCGTATCTCAGTCAGATCGAGCGTGGTTTACGGAAACCGTCTGCCGAGGTACTCAACCAGATCGCCAAGGCGTTGCGGGTCTCCGCCGAGGTGCTCTACGTGCAGGCCGGGATCCTCGAGCCCAGCGAGAGCAACGCGGTGCGCGACGCCATCGTGACCGACATGGCGATCAGCGAGCGGCAGAAGCAGGTGCTGCTCGATATCTATACCTCCTTCCTCCAGCAGAACGAGGCGCTTCAGAAGGAGCTTCCATCTGATCAAACCTCATGAAATGCCCTGCAGAACAAACCGATTGATCACACCCCGAAAGGAAGAAGAAAATGGCAGAGAACACCACCACCGTTGAAGACCTGAAGGCTCCGTTGCTCGCCGCCGTGGGCGCCGCCGATCTGGCCCTGGCCACGGTCAACGAGATCGTCGTCACGCTCCGTGACCGTGCCGAGGAAGCCCGCACCGACGCCAGCGAGCGTGCCGAGGAGAGCCGCGCCAAGCTGACCGCGCGCGTCGACGAGGCCCGCGACCGGCTGACCAAGCTGCAGAGCGATCTGCCCAAGGAGCTGGGCGATCTGCGTGAGCGGCTGTCGGCCGACGAGCTGCGCAAGGTTGCCGAGGAGTACGCCGAGGCCGCCACCAGCACCTACAACAAGCTCGTCGAGCGTGGCGAGGCCGCCCTGGAGCGGCTGCGCACCCAGCCGGCGATCGAGGGTGCCGCGGACCGTGTCGAGGAGTACGTCGACCAGGCCGTCGAGCTGACCCAGGACGCGCTGGGCACCGTCGCCACCCAGACCCGTGCGGTCGGTGAGCGTGCCGCCAAGCTGGTCGGTGTCGAACTGCCGGGCAAGGCGGAGGACGTCGCCGCGCCGGTGAAGAAGGCCGTCAAGAAGGCCGCGCCGGCCAAGAAGGCCCCCGCCAAGAAGGCCGCCCCGGCCAAGAAGGCGCCGGCCGCCAAGAAGGCCCCGGCCAAGAAGGTCACCCAGAAGTAAGTTCGACGCAACAGATGACACCCGTTTAGGCTGGCAACGTGAACTTCGCCAGCCTGACGGGCGTCATCATTTTTGCAGTCGTCGTCATCGCCGCACTCGCGTGCCTGTATGCCTTCGTGCACGCCGCCCTGCAGCGACCCGATGCCTACACCGCGGCCGACAAGCTGACCAAGCCGACCTGGCTGGTGATTCTGGGCGCCGCGCTGCTCTTCGTCGGCCTGACCCAGGGTGTGTTCGCCGCGGCCATCGCGGCGTGCGCGGCCGGCGTGTATCTGGCAGACGTCCGGCCGAAGCTGCTGGAAGTCCAGGGGAAGTCCCACTGAGCGCGCGCCTCGGGTTGCTCTCGGCGGTGGCCGTGGCCGCCGCGGTGCTGGGCGCCGCGCCGGCGCACGCCGATACCGATGTATTCACCCCGCCGTTCATCGACCACGCGATGTGGGACCAGTACTGGGGCAACCTCATCACCCTGCGCGTGTTTCCGACGCCGCAGGGCCGGGCCGCGGCCAGCACGCTGCAGACCACGGCACAGGCCGACGAGGCGTGGCAGGAGGTCCTCGCCGACGCCCCGGATGCCGACCAGCCCGGGATGCGCGCCCAGTTCCTGTGCCACTGGCGCCTGGCGGAGTTTGCCGAACCGGGCAAGGTCAGTTGGAACATCGAACCGTGGCGGCCCGTGGTCGACGACGTGAAGATGCTGAGCACCGGCTGCAATCCCGGCGGTGCGGAAGAGCCGTCCTAGTGGCTCACTGCGTTGAGTGGGTAGGCAGATCCACCTTCTGGCCGGAATCTCGCTCTCTCTACCCAATCGCTGCCTCATGACCGACTGGACGCGCCAGCAGGTCGCGGCGCTGGTCGATCACACGCTGCTCAAACCCGAGGCCACCGCCGCCGACGTCGCCGCTCTGGTCGCCGAGGCCGTCGAACTCGGTGTCTGCGCGGTGTGCGTGTCGCCGTCGATGGTGTCCGGGGCGGCCGACCTGTGTCCGGATGAGCTGCAGCTGGCCGCGGTCGCCGGTTTCCCGTCGGGCAAGCATGACAGCGGGATCAAGGCCCGGGAGGCCGCACTGGCCGTTGTGGCGGGCGCGACGGAGATCGACATGGTGATCGACGTCGGTGCTGCGGTGGCGGGTGACCTTGCCGCGGTGGGCCGGGATATTGCGTTGGTGCGCAAGGCGATTCCGCATTCGGTGCTCAAGGTGATCGTCGAGTCGGCGGCACTGCTGTCGCTGTCGGGGGACAGGCTGCTGGTCGACGTGTGTCGTGCGGCCGAGGACGCCGGCGCGGACTTCGTCAAGACCTCCACCGGATTCCACCCCTGCGGCGGTGCCTCGGTGGCCGCCGTGGCTGCGATGGCCGCGACGGTCGGAGATCGCCTGGGGGTCAAGGCGTCCGGCGGAATCCGAACGGCCGCAGACGCGCTGGCACTGCTGGACGCCGGGGCCACCCGGCTCGGGCTGTCCGGTACGCATGCGGTGCTCGACGGGCTCACATGGGCCCGGCCGGAACCCGCGTCCTAGGCGCGGAAGCGGGCCGCCCGGCGCTGAACCCGGTGCGAGCGGCCTACAGGCTGGTGAAGCAGGCGTCGTTGCCGCCGGCCGGAATGGTGGCGTTCGTCGTCGAGAGCTGGCCGCTCACACCGTCATCCGTCACCTGAACGGCGTCGGCCTTGATGCCCATTGGATAGTCCTTCATCATCTGCTGGGTGAACGCGTCCAGCGCGGGCTGGACGGATTCACTCGGCAGCGTGAACCCCAGGCCGGTGACGTTCTGGACCTCGAGGCCGATGCTGCCGTCGGTGACGGTCGGCTTTGCGGTGACGGTGCCCAGCGGACCCTGCAGCTCGATGGTCCCGGCGGATGCATTGGTCGTCACCCCCGACACGATTCCACCGAACAGCGGGATCGCGTCCTGCACAGTGCGTTTGATGCCGTCGGACGACCAGTCGAACCGCGCCACCAGGGAGCCGATGGTGCCGGCCGAGGTGCCCGCGGTCTTCAGCTGCACGTCCTTCAGGTCGATGTTCACCTTCATCCCCTTGGCGTCGCGCACCTGATTGCCGGCGGTTTCCACGGAGATGTTGGTGTAGTGCTTGTTGAAGTGCTGCCACAGGAACGGCGGGACCACCCCGAACGAGGCGTCGGCCTTGTCCTGCACCACGCACGAAACGATGGTGGAGACGATCGAGTTGGCCCGGTGGCGCGCGTAGAGCTCGCCGCCGACGATGGCCGCCAGTCCCAGCGCGACGACGGTCACGAGCACCAGGACGATCGACAGGGGATCGCTGACGAGCCGGCGCAGCGGGTTCTGCTTGGGCGGCCCAGGCTCTACGGGAGCGATGGGGGGGCTCGCGTTGGCCGTCTGGAACTGCTGGGTCGGCGGCTCGGGCGGAGCCTGCCGGAAGATCCGCTGCGTGGCCTCCGGCGGCGGGACCTGCGAAGGGATGCGTTCGGTGGGCGGCACCTGCGGCGGGCGGCCCCACGGCCCGGGTGGCGGATTCGTCACCCGCGCGATTCTGCCCTATCGGTCTGAGCGGACGCTGAGCGGTTACGCAGGACGGCCAGCGTATCCCGGGCCGACGCGACGACGGCCGGGTCGACGTCGCAGACCAGCAGCTGCTCGTCGGCACCGGCGCCGGCGATGACCTCGCCGTACGGGGAGGCGACCAGGCTTCCACCGACCCCGGTGGGTCCGACCTTGGCGATCTCGTCGCCCGGATAGGCCTGCCCGACCGCCGCGACGAAGCCGGCGGTGTCCAGTGCCCGGGCACGGGCCAGCAGCGTCCACTGGTCGAGTTTGCCGGGCCCGGTGCCCCAGGACGCGCTGACGGTGAACACCTGCGCGCCGCGCTGGGCCAGCCCGACATAGAGCTCGGGAAAGCGGACGTCGTAGCAGGTGGTCAGCCCCACGGCGACGCCGTCGACGTCGACCAACACCGGTTCGTGGCCGGGTGCGACGGTCTTGGACTCGGCGAAGCCGAACGCGTCGTAGAGGTGGATCTTGTCGTAGTGCGCGTCGACCCCCGGCCCGGTGGCGATCAGCGTGTTGGTGACGCGTTCGCCGTCGGCCGGGCAGAACATGCCCGCCACCACCGTGACGCCGTGCTCCGCCGCGGCCGACCGCACCCCGTCCGCCCACGGCCCGTCCAGCGGTTGGGCAACGGGCGGCAGCGGAACTCCGAAGCGGCACATGGTGCCTTCGGGGAACACCACCAGCTGCGCGCCGTCGGCGGCGGCCCGGCCGACGTATTCCCGCACCGTGGCCAGGTTGGCCGCTGGGTCGGTGCCGCTCTTGATCTGGGCCAGCGCGATCCGCATGGGTTCAGACTAGGCGTCTGGCGTCCAGCGCCACGGTCACCGCGTCGTCGACCTTCATGGTGCCCATCATCATGGAGAACGGCTTGATCTTGAAGTCGGTCTGGCGGACCTCGGCCGCACACGTCAGATGCCAGGCGTGGCCGTCCTGGGTCATCGCGAGGTCGACGGTGATGGGCCGGCTGACGCCGTGGATGCTCAGCGGGCCCGACAGCCGGTAGCCGTCGCCGGTGCTCTCGATGCTGTCCGGGTGGAACTCGATGGTCGGGAAGGATTTGGTGTCAAGGGTTTTCAGCGCGTTCCCGCGGGCGACCGCCTTTTCCGGGCTGGACAGCGGGGTCACACCGCCCTCGCCGCGCAGCACCTGCAGCGAGTCGACGTCGACGACGAGGGCGGCGGCGATCGGGGTCTTGCCCTGCCACGTCACGTCGATGCGCCACGACTCCATCAGTAGTGTCAGTCGATGGCCCAGCTTGGCGGCGCGCCCGGCGACACCGGTCCGTATCGTCAGCTCACCGTCGGCGTTGGTCAGTGTCCAGGTGGAGTCGTTCTTGGCAGCCACGGGCTGACTGTAGACCGCGCTCGTCGAGTGAGCGGGCGCAGGGATTACTTACTGGATGAACGGCTATACCGGAGCGACCGCGGACCACGGCACGGTCAGCACCGCGTCCCGCAGCCTGCGCCGCTGCGGTTCGACCGGCACGCCGTCGCGCACCAGGATTGCCACCATCTCGCGCCAGCGCCCCCTGGGCCCGAACACCCCCTGGCCGGACGCGTGGGCCCACGCGCGATCCGCGGCGGCCAACAGCGCGTGGATCTGCTGACCCGGAATATTTTGGTGGATAAGGACTTTCGGTAGCCGCTCGGCCAGATCGGATGGTCGTTCGAGATGCCCGGGATCGCACGCCAGGGTCAGGCTCACCGGTCCGTCCTCGTCGAGCAACACCCAGCAGCAGCGCCGGCCGAGTTCGTCGCACGTACCGTCCACGATCAACCCGCCCGGTGCCAGCCGGGCCCGCAGCGTCGCCCAGGCGGCCGGCACCTCCTCCACGGGGTACTGCCGCAGCACGTTGAACGCGCGCACCAGCACCGGATGCAGCCCCGCCAGCTCGAAACCGCCGACGGCGAACCGGACGCCCCGCCGGGCCGCGGACTGCGCCGAGGCCACCCGGTGCGGGTCGATCTCCAGCCCGACCACTTCCACGTCGGGGCGGACCGCCCGCAGTCGGTCGGACAACTCCAGCGTCGTGACCGGCAGGGCACCGTAACCGAGGTCGACCACCAGGGGATCGGCCGCCGAGTCGAGGACCGTGCGGACGCGCGGCGAGTGCACCAGCCAGCGGTCGCTGCGGCGCAGCCGGTTGTACCCGGTGGTGCCCCGGGTGGGTTGGCCGATCGGCGTGGGATCCCTAGTGATGCTTGGAGATCCAGTCCGCCGTGAACGCCTCCTCGGCGTCGAACAGCATCGTGATGTTGGACAGGATCAGCTGCTCGAGAGTTCCGCCGACGAAGGGGATGTTCACCTTGCACACGCTGGCCAACCGCAACCGGCTGGTGCTGCCCTGGTCGGTCAGCAGGTAACTGCCGCCGAAGTGCCCCGGACCCAGCGGCACCGACGCCCGGTAACGGCCCGCGGAGCTGTTCGTCTCGGTGTCGAACGGGGCGAAATGCTGTTCGCGCGTGATGATCATGTCGACCGGCATCACCGCGCGCGCCACCGGTGGCAGGTAAACGCGCGGCAGAATCTGTCGGAAAACGATGTCGGTACCGGAATCGTCGGAGCGGAACTCGGTGATCTCGGACCGCGGGGTCAGCCACCCGTAGGCGTCCATCAGCGCGTCCCAGTACTGACGACCCGTGAAGTCCTGGTAGACCTTCTCGGCCGGCGCGTCGAACGCAACGGTGTAGTCCATCCGACGGCTCATGCGGCGATTTTACTGACGTGTCAGCAAATTTCGGTGAGCCACTGCGTGGTGAACCGCTGCTCGGCGTTGAGCAGTTCCACCAGCTGGGCGCTCACGAAGCTCTCGATCTTGCCGCCCACCAACGGAACGCGGACCTCCACGGAGCCACGAAAGGTGAGGCAGGTCAGATCATCTTTCTGGGTCAGCGCGGCATCCCCGCCCAGCGTGACGGGAGCCCCGTGGATATCGCCGCTGACCTGCGCGGTGGCCCGCTGGTCCGCGACCGGGGTCCATTGCTCCCGGCGCCCGATCCGCAGGTCGCCCCGGTGGAACTGGGTCACGATTCCCGGTAACCGGTCGTGGCGCAGTACCTGCGTGGTGGCGACGGTGATGGTGCCGCCCGGGCCGACATCCAGGGCGTCCAGGGTGGCGTCGTCGGCGCCGGAATCGGCCAGCCGCGCCTGCCAGTACCGTTCGTCGGCAAACGCACGATGGACCTGATCGACGGTTCCGCCGTACTCGGTCGACATGTCGAATGAACGCGGCATAGCTGGTCAGGCTACCGTTACCGCCCGTGACCGGTTCGCCATACGCGGGCGCCCTCGTCGAGCAGGACGTGCCACTGGCCCCGCTGACCACCCTGCGGGTGGGGCCGGTGGCGCAGCGGCTGATCACCTGCACGTCCACCGACCAGGTGGTGGCCACTCTGGACGCCCTGCGGGCCGAGGGCGTCGACCCGCTGGTGCTCGGCGGCGGCTCGAACCTGGTACTCGCTGGGACGATGGCGAACCTGACGGTGGTGCGCCTGTTGAATGCTCGAATAGTGTTGGACGGCAATATCATTCGAGCCGAGGCGGGTGCCGACTGGGATACTGTCGTGCGCACCTCGATCGAGGCCGGCCTGGGTGGGCTGGAGTGCCTGTCGGGCATCCCGGGCTCCGCGGGAGCGACGCCGGTCCAGAACGTCGGCGCCTACGGCGCGGAGGTGGCCGACACCCTGACCCGGGTGCGGCTGCTCGACCGGGACACCGGCGAACTGCGTTGGGCGGCACCGGCCGAACTCGGATTCGGCTACCGCACCAGCGTCCTGAAGCATCCCGCCCCCGGGGTGCTGGCGCCGATCGCCGTCGAGGTCGAATTCACCCTGGATGCCTCGAACCGCAGTGCGCCGCTGCGCTACGGCGAGCTGACCACCGCACTAGGTGCGGAGCCGGGGCAGTGCGCCGAGCCGGCCCGCGTCCGCGCTGCCGTCCTGGCGTTGCGCCGCGCCAAGGGCATGGTGGTCGACGACTCCGACCACGACACCTGGAGTGTCGGATCCTTCTTCACCAACCCCGTCATCAGCGCCGAGCAGTTCGACCAGCTGGTCACCCGCCACGGCGCTATGCCGCACTTCCCGGCGGACACCGGGGTGAAGCTGGCCGCCGGCTGGCTGGTGGAGCACGCCGGGTTCGCCAAGGGCTTCCCGGGCCCCGATGCGCCGGCCCGGCTGTCGACCAAGCACGCGCTGGCGCTGACCAACCGCGGAACCGCCACCAGTGCCGATGTCCTCGCGTTGGCGCACCGCGTGCGCGACGGCGTGGCCAGCGTCTTCGGTGTCGAACTGGTGCCGGAACCGGTGATCCTGGGCGCTGTGATGTGACCCTCAGGATTTAGCGTCTGTCAGCCCGATCCGTACCCTGGATCTCCGTGAGTGCCGTCCGTCGTACCTCCGACCTGCCGCCGATCAACCGGCGCCGGGCGCTGGGCGCGCTGGCACTGGGCGCGCTGGCCCCCGGTGCGTTGGCGGCGTGCGTCGGCGGCGTCGCCAAGAAGGAGGCAGCCGCCCCGCCGCCGAGTCCGACGTTGACCCTCAGCCCCGAGGCATCGGCGAATGATGTGCTGCCCACCTCGCCCGTGCGGGCCACCGTCACCGACGGCTGGTTCCAGCAGGTCACGCTGACCAACACCGAGGGCAAGGCCGTCGCCGGTGTGCTGAACCGTGATCGCACCGAGTTCGTCGTCACCGAGCCCCTGGGCTATGGCGCGGCGTACACCTGGGCGGGGTCGGTGGTCGGCCGCGACGGCAAGGCCGGCCCGGTCTCCGGGAAGTTCAACACCATCAAGCCCAACGTCGTGGTCAACAGTCAGTTCCAGCTGTCGGACGGGCAGACGGTGGGTGTGGCCGCGCCGATCATCCTGCAGTTCGACGCCCCCATCTCCGACAAGGCGGCCGTGCAGAAGGCCCTGAACGTGACCACCACGCCACCGGTCGAGGGCAGCTGGGCCTGGTTGCCGGACGAGGCCGAGGGCTCGCGGGTGCACTGGCGCAGCCGTGAGTACTACCCCGCCGGGACCACCGTGCACGTCGAGGCCAAGCTCTACGGCGTCAACTTCGGTGACGACAACTACGGTGCGGGGGATTCGACCCTGGACTTCAGCATCGGCCGCCGCCAGGTGGTGAAGGCCGACGCCGGCAGCCACCGCATCCAGGTGATCACCGACGGTGGGGTGCTGTTCGACTTCCCGTGCAGCTACGGCGAGGCCGACCTGCCGCGCAATGTCACCCGCAGCGGCATCCACGTGGTGACCGAGAAGTACTCGGACTTCTACATGTCCAACGCGGCGGCCGGCTACAGCAACGTTCATGAGCGCTGGGCGGTGCGGATCTCCAACAACGGCGAGTTCATCCACGCCAACCCGGCCAGTGCCGGTGCGCAGGGCAACACCAACGTGACCAACGGCTGCATCAACCTGTCCACCGATGACGCTGAGCAGTATTACTACACCGCGATCTACGGCGATCCCGTCGAGGTGACGGGCACCTCCATCGACCTGTCCTACTCCGACGGCGACATCTGGGACTGGGCCGTCGACTGGGACACCTGGGTGTCGATGTCGGCGCTGCCGCCCGAGAACGCTCCGGTGGCGCAGACGTCGATCCCGAGCACGGTTCCCGTGACGCCCACCGACGCGCCCACCCTCTCGGGTACGCCCACCACCACTCCGGCCACGCCGAGCACCACCACGTCGCCGACGGGTACTACGTCTACTTCGCCTGCGGGGCCCGGCGGCTGAACCGGCCCCACGGCGCCTGATCCCGCGGCCGGATGACGATCTGGTCGAGATCGACGTGGGCCGGCCTCGATGCCACGAACCCGATGACCTCGGCAACATCCCCGGCGGTCAGCGGCGTGATCCCCGCGTAGACCGAATCAGCGCGGCGCTGGTCGCCGTCGAACCGGACCAGGGAGAACTCCGTCTCCACTGCGCCGGGCGCAATCTCGGTGAGCCGCACGGGTTTTCCGAGCAGCTCACCGCGCAGGGTGCGGTGCAGCGCGCCCTGGGCATGCTTGGCGGCGGTGTAGCCCGAGCCGCCGTCGTAGGTCTCGTACGCCGCGATGGAGGTCACGGTGACGACGAGGCCGTTGCCCGAATCGATCAGCTTGGGCAGCAGCGCGCGGGTCACCCGCAGCGTGCCCAGCACGTTGGTCTCCCACATCCAGCGCCAGTGCTCGAGGTCGGCGTCGGCCACGGTTTCGAGACCCTTTGCGCCACCGGCGTTGTTGACCAGCAGATCCACCCGAGGAAGCCGGTCGGCCAGCGCGTTCACCGCAGCGTCGTCTGTGACGTCGGCCACAATCGCGGTTCCACCGATGTCGGCGGCCACCGCCTCGATGCGGTCCGCTCGACGGGCCACGGCCACGACGTGAAAGCCTTGTGCGGCAAGAACTTTCGTAGTCGCCTCGCCGATCCCCGAGCTGGCGCCGGTGACGACGGCGACGCGGCGCCGTCCACTTCGGTTGGGCATGGCCCAACTGTAGCCAGCGTGCTAGCTTCTCTACCCATGACGGGCACCACCTTCGGGATCCATCCGGCTGCGCACGCCGGCATGTGTTGTTGTCCCGTGCTTCGTCGCGCCTGACGGTCCTCATCGGTTCCCGGCGCGGCATTCCAGCCCCGTCGGATCGAAACCCAAGGACATCAACGTGCGCGCTACCCAGACTCTTGCTCGACCGGTCACCCCCATCTCCCGCCATCCGCTGCGCGGCCGCCACCACGTCGTCGCCCCCGCTCTGCGCATCGGCGACGCGCCCGCGGCCGCCGTCTTCGCCGCCGCCCGCCGGCGCGGGCCCATCGCGCGGGACGCCGTTGCCACCCTGACCTCGCTGTCCATTGCGACGGTGAACCGCCAGGTCAGCGCCCTGCTGGAGGCCGGCCTGCTGCGCGAACGCGCTGATCTGGCCGTCGCCGGAGCGATCGGCCGCCCACGCGTCCCGGTCGAGGTGAACCACGAGCCATACCTGACCCTCGGCATCCACATCGGGGCCCGCACCACCAGCATCGTGGCCACCGATCTCCTGGGCCGGACCCTCGACGCCGTCGAGACACCGACACCGGGCGGCCCCCAATCCAGCGCGCTGGCGACCCTGGCCGGCAGCGCCCGCCGCTATCTGAGCCGCTGGCACAAGCGCCGCGCGCTGTGGGTCGGCGTGGCGATCGGCGGCGTGGTCGATGGCCGCGCCGGGCACGTCGACCACGAACGGCTGGGCTGGACCAAAGCTCCGGTCGGGGCGGTGCTGGCCGAGTCGCTGGGCCTTGAGGTGTCGGTGTCGGCGCACGTCGATGCGATGGCCGGGGCCGAACTGCTGCTCGGCGTGCGACCGCCGACCGCCAGCAGCCTCTACATCTATGCCCGTGAAACGGTGGGCTACGCACTGGTGATCGACGGCCGGGTGCACACACCGGACACCGGCCCCGGCACCATCGCGCACCTGCCCGCGCACTCCGAGCTGCTCGGCGGCACCGGCCGGCTGGAAACCACGGTCAGCGACGAAGCTGTCCTGGCGGCCGCGCGCCGGCACGGGGTACTGCCCGCCACGGTCCCCGCGGTCGGGATGGCGCCGCTGGTCAGCGCCGCCCGCCAGGGCAACGACGTGGCGCGGGAACTGCTCGCCGAGCGCGGCCGGGTGCTCGGCGAGAGCGTCGCCCTGCTGCGCGACCTGCTCAACCCCGACGATCTGGTGGTCGGCGGTCAGGCGTTCACCGAATACCCCGAGGGGCTGGCGGCCGCCGAGGCGGCTTTCGCGGCGCGCTCCACGCTGCCGCACCGGGACCTGCGCGTCACCGCGTTCGGCAACCGGGTGCAGGAAGCCGGCGCCGGCGCGGTGTCCCTGGGCGGGCTGTACGCGGACCCGCTGGGGGCGTTACGAAAGGCCCAGCGGTCGCTCGCGGTTTCCTGATCGCGGCTGCGTGTAAGTATGGAGGCGTGCGTGTCGCCGTCCTGTCGGTCCATACCTCCCCACTGGCCCAGCCCGGCACCGGCGACGCCGGTGGGATGAACGTCTACGTCCTGCAGAGCGCGTTGCACATGGCCCGCCGCGGGGTCGAGGTGGAGATCTTCACCAGGGCAACCTCGTCGGCCGATCCGCCGGTGGTCCGGGTGGCCCCGGGTGTGCTGGTGCGCAACATCATCGCCGGGCCGTTCGAGGGACTCGACAAGTACGACCTGCCCACACAGCTGTGCGCCTTCACCGCGGGCGTGCTGCGGGCCGAGGCCAACTACGACCCCGGCCACTACGACATCGTGCATTCGCACTACTGGCTGTCCGGCCAGGTGGGCTGGCTCGCGCGGGACCGTTGGGCGGTACCCCTGGTGCACACTGCCCACACCCTGGCCGCGGTGAAGAACGCCGCGCTGGCCGACGGCGACGCGCCCGAACCGCCCATGCGCGCCGTTGGCGAGCAGCAGGTCGTCGACGAAGCCGACCGCCTCATCGCTAACACCGAAGACGAAGCGCGCCAACTGGTTTCGCTGCACCACGCCGATCCGTCCCGCATCGATGTGGTGCACCCCGGCGTCGCCCTGCAGACCTTCACCCCGGGGGGCCGGCACGCCGCGCGGGCCGCGCTGGGCCTGCCCGACGACCAGCCCGTCGCGGTCTTCGTCGGACGTATCCAACCGTTGAAGGCGCCCGACGTGTTGCTGCGCGCGGCCGCGCGGGTCGACGGACTGCGGGTGGTGATCGCGGGCGGCCCGTCCGGCAGCGGGTTGTCGGCCCCGGACGGGCTGATCCGGCTGGCCGACGAACTCGGCATCACCGAGCGGGTCACGTTCCTGCCGCCGCAGGCCCGCGAACAACTGGCCGATCTGTACCGGGCCGCCGACGTCGTCGCCGTGCCCAGTTACTCCGAGTCGTTCGGGTTGGTCGCCGTCGAGGCGCAGGCCTGCGGCACCCCGGTGGTGGCGGCCGCCGTCGGGGGCCTGCCCACCGCCGTGCGCGACGGTGTCAGCGGTGTCCTGGTCGACGGCCACGACCCGGCGCACTGGGCGGACGCCATTGCCGGCCTGCTCGCCCGCGACGCCGCGGACGTGGCCGCCATGAGCGGGGCGGCGGTGGCGCACGCGTCGACGTTCTCCTGGGAGCACACCGTCGACGCGCTGCTGGCGGCCTACGACCGGGCCATCGCCGACTACGCGCGCAGCCACCTGCGGCCAGCCGTCGTGGCACCGTCGGCCCGCCGCGGAGCACGCCGGTGGACGCGCCGCCGTGGGGTGCGGGCATGAACGACGATGCGCGCGACGGAGGAGCGCGAGGAGGAGTCACGCCATCGGGTCCAGTGAGCCAATCGGCGGTGAACATCCGGGAGCAGATCGAGGCCACCCTCGACGAGCACGGCCTGGAATACAGTCGGCACGAGGGCGTCCGCGGCGGACTGCCCGGCCTGGTCGTCGTGCTGCCGGGGGAGCGGCGCCTCAAGACCAACACACTGCTGTCCATCGGTGAGCATTCGGTGCGCGTCGAGGCGTTCGTCTGCCGCAAGCCCGATGAGAACTTCGAGGCCGTCTACAAATTCCTGCTCAAGCGGAACCGTCGGCTCTACGGGGTGGCCTACACGCTCGACAACGTCGGCGACATCTACCTGGTGGGCCGGATGGCACTGGAATCGGTGACCGCCGACGAGATCGACCGTGTTCTCGGGCAGGTGCTCGAGGCCGTCGATAGTGACTTCAACACATTGCTGGAGTTGGGTTTTCGCTCGTCGATCCAGAAGGAATGGGCATGGCGTGTCGAGCGCGGCGAGTCGCTGAAGAACCTCGAGGCGTTCGCGCACCTGATCGACGACGAGGCCGGCGAATGAACGCTGCGGCACGGCAACGCCGGTCGTGGCAAGATTCCAGCCATGGCTGATTCCACCCTTGTCCTGCTCCGCCACGGCGAGAGCGAATGGAACGCGCTCAATCTGTTCACCGGCTGGGTCGACGTCGACCTGACCGACAAGGGCCGGACCGAGGCGATCCGCGGCGGTCAGCTGATGGCCGAGCAGGGACTGCTGCCCGACGTGCTCTACACCTCGCTGCTGCGCCGTGCGATCACGACTGCGAACCTGGCGCTCGACGCCTGCGACCGGCACTGGATCCCGGTGATCCGCAATTGGCGGCTCAACGAGCGGCACTACGGCGCACTGCAGGGCCTGGACAAGGCCGAGACCAAGGCCAAGTACGGCGAGGAGCAGTTCATGGCCTGGCGGCGCAGCTATGACACGCCGCCGCCGCCGATCGAGATGGGCAGCAAGTACAGCCAGGACGCCGATCCGCGCTACGCGGACATCGACGGTGGTCCGCTCACCGAATGTCTCGCCGACGTCGTCGCCCGCTTCGTGCCGTACTTCGAGGGCACCATCGTCCCGGACCTGCAGGCTGGCAAAACCGTGCTGATCGCCGCGCACGGCAATTCGCTGCGTGCGCTGGTCAAGTACCTCGACGGGATGAGCGACGACGAGGTGGTCAGCCTCAACATCCCGACCGGCATCCCGCTGCGCTACGACCTCGACGGCGCGCTGAAGCCGAAGATCCCCGGCGGCATCTACCTCGATCCGGAGGCCGCGGCCGCCGGTGCGGCGGCGGTGGCCAGTCAGGGCGCAAAGTAGCGATTTCGGCGATATTTCGGCGAACATCCGGTTAACGCAGGTGAACCACAGTCAAATACCTGCATTTCCGTCTGTGAGATGTCCCGAAATGGCCGCACGCTGCTGGGGTGGCGTTCATCGGGTGCGTACGATTTTCCCGTGAGTGTGGTGTCGGCGCTGATCGTCGCCGGGATCGTTTTCCTCGCGGGGATCGTGATCGGAGCCGTAGTGGCTCCACGCTGGATTGACCGCCATCGCCGCCTGGCCGCCGAGCAGTCCGGCGTCACCGTCTCGCAGATGCTGCAGCACATCATCGCCGGGGCTCCGATCGGCGTCGCCGTGGTCGACACGCACCGCGATGTGGTCTTCATGAACACCCGCGCGGAGGACCTCGGGCTGGTGGTCGACCGGCGCCTCGACGAACGGGCGTGGATCGCCGCACAGCGCACCCTGATGACCGGCGAGAGTCGTGACGTCGACCTGTCCCAGCGCCGGGGTGGCACACCCGGACGGGCCACCCTGTCGGTACGTGGCCATGTGAGCCTGCTGACCCGCACGGATCGCCGGTTCGCCGTGCTCTACGCCGACGATCAGTCCGAGTACGCCCGGATGGAGGCCACCCGGCGTGATTTCGTGGCCAACGTCAGTCACGAACTCAAGACCCCGGTCGGCGCGATGGGCGTGCTCGCGGAGGCGCTGCTGGAATCGGCCGACGACCCCGAGACCGTCCGCCGGTTCGGCGCCAAAGTTCTCGCGGAGTCCAACCGGCTGGCGAACATGGTCGGCGAGTTGATCGAACTGTCGCGGCTGCAGGGTGCCGAGCCGCTACCGGATCTGGACACCGTCAGCGTGGATACTGTTGTAGCGGAGGCAATTTCGCGCAACAAGGTGGTCGCCGACAACGCCGAGATCAGCATCGCGACCGACACGCCCAGTGGCTTCCGGGTGCTGGGGGACCAGACGCTGCTGGTGACGGCCTTGGCCAACCTGATCTCCAACGGCATCGCCTACTCGCCGCACGGTTCGACGGTGTCGATCAGCCGCCGGCGCGCCGGCGACAACATCGAGATCGCGGTCACCGACCGCGGGATCGGGATCGCCCGCACCGATCAGGAGCGCGTGTTCGAGCGGTTCTTCCGCGTCGATCAGGCCCGCTCGCGGGCGACCGGCGGTACCGGACTGGGATTGGCGATCGTCAAGCATGTCGCGGCCAATCACAACGGATCGATCCGGCTGTGGAGCAAGCCGGGGACGGGTTCGACCTTCACGCTGTCGATCCCGGCATATCTGCAGAGTGAACCTGCCTACGACGCGGACTTCGACGCTGAAGACGCCGAACCGGGTATTTCCCATGGAGAGGAACAGATCATCCGATGACACGAGCCGAGGAGCAGCGCCGATGACGCGCGTTGTCGACGATGCAGAGCGAGGCACGAGCGATGAGGAGGAGCGGCGCCGATGACCAGTGTGCTGATCGTTGAGGACGAGGAATCGCTGGCCGACCCGCTGGCATTCCTGTTGCGCAAGGAGGGATTCGAGGCCACGGTGGTGGCCGACGGCCCCAGTGCGCTGGCCGAGTTCGACCGGGCGGGAGCCGATATCGTGCTGCTCGACCTGATGCTGCCGGGCATGTCGGGCACCGACGTCTGCAAGCAGCTGCGGGCCCGTTCCAGTGTCCCGGTCATCATGGTGACCGCGCGTGACAGCGAGATCGACAAGGTGGTGGGCCTGGAACTGGGGGCCGACGACTACGTCACCAAGCCGTATTCGGCGCGCGAGCTGATCGCCCGGATCCGGGCGGTGCTGCGCCGCGGCGGCGAGCCCGATGATGCCGGTCTGTACGACGGCGTGCTCGAGGCCGGTCCGGTGCGGATGGATGTCGAACGTCACGTCGTCAGTGTCAACGGTGAGCCGATCACGTTGCCGCTCAAGGAGTTCGACCTTCTAGAGTACCTGATGCGCAACAGTGGCCGGGTGCTCACCCGGGGCCAGCTCATCGACCGGGTCTGGGGCGCCGACTACGTGGGTGACACCAAGACGCTCGACGTCCATGTCAAGCGGTTGCGTTCGAAGATCGAGTCCGACCCGGCCAACCCGGTGCACCTGGTCACCGTTCGCGGGCTAGGTTACAAGCTCGAGGGCTGACCGCCTTCCCCTTCACGAACGTCCGCATTTGTACTCGAGTACCGGGGTGTCGGTGTACAAACGCGGCCGCTCGCGGGAAGCGGTGGCGGAGGTGCGGTCTATTCGGCCGCGCGGGTGGCCGGGTGTACGGCGATGAGCCCTAATCCGCTGCGCCGCTTGCACATTGCGGCCAGCTCGGCGTAGGCCTTCTCGCCGAGCAGTTCGGTCAGCTCGGAGGCGTAGGACTGGTAGACAGGTCGGCTGCCGACGTGCGCGGCCGGATCGCCGGTGCAGTACCAGTGCAGGTCCAGGCCACCCTCGCCCCAGCCGCGGCGGTCGTACTCGGTGATGGTGGTCTTCAGTATCTCCGAACCGTCGGGCCGCGTGACCCAGTCCTGGGTCCGCCGGACCGGAAGTTGCCAGCACACTTCGGGTTTCATCGTCCACGGCTCGACGCCGAGTTTGATTGCCTTGCTGTGCAACGCGCACCCGATTCCCCCGGCGAACCCGGGCCGGTTCAGGAAGATGCAGGCGCCCTTGTGCTTACGGGTCCGCAGGTTCGCCTTGCCGTCGTACTCGTCCATTTCCAGATAGCCCTTGCGGCCCAGTCCCTTGTCGCGGAACTGCCAGTCCTCGGCGGTCAGCTTCTTGACCGCGTCGTCGAGGTGGGCGCGGTCGTCGTCGTCGGACAGGAACGCACCGTGGCTGCAACAGCCGTCGTCGGGCCGGTCCTCGACGGTGCCCTTGCACGCAGGCGTGCCGAACACACATGTCCAGCGCGACAGCAGCCAGGTCAGGTCCGCGGCGATCAGGTGTTCGGGATTGTCCGGGTCGTAGAACTCGACCCATTCGCGGGGGAAATCGAGTTCGACCTCGCCGGGGTGGACGCTCACCCGGTCAACGGTAGTCGAGAATCGCGGCCGGCTCCTGTTGGCCTGCGTGCCCGGCGTGCGGTCTCGTCGCAGACACGCCGGTGGGGTCGCAGAATCGGCACCGTTCGGCAGCAGCGCGCCGACGCCGACCCCGGGTCCCGACCAGCCGCGGCAATGCCGTCGGGTTGCAGCCATTAGGTTGTATCCCGTGCGATTGGGTGTGCTCGACGTGGGCAGCAACACCGTTCACCTGCTGGTGGTGGACGCTCGTCGGGGTGGGCACCCCACGCCGATGAGTTCGACGAAGGCGGCCCTACGGCTGGCCGAATCGATCGACGACTCCGGCAAGCTCACCCGGCGTGGCGCCGACAAGTTGATGTCGACCATCGACGAGTTCGCCAAGATCGCCGCCAGTTCCGGCTGTGCGGAGCTGATGGCCTTCGCCACCTCCGCGGTCCGCGATGCCAAGAACTCCGAGGAGGTGCTGGCGCGGGTCCGGTCGGAGACCGGCGTGGAACTGCAGGTGCTCTCCGGTGTGGACGAGTCCCGGCTGACGTTCCTGTCCGTTCGCCGCTGGTACGGCTGGAGCGCCGGGCGCATCATCAACATCGACATCGGCGGCGGGTCCCTCGAGCTGTCCAGCGGGGTGGACGAGGAGCCGGATGTGGCGCTGTCGCTGCCGCTGGGTGCGGGCCGGCTGACCCGGGAATGGCTGCCCGACGATCCCCCCGGACGCCGGCGGGTCGCGATGCTGCGGGACTGGCTGGACACCGAACTGGCGGGATCGGCCGGTGCGGTGCTCGAGGCCGGCAATCCCGATCTGGCCGTCGCGACGTCCAAGACGTTCCGGTCGTTGGCGCGGCTCACCGGCGCGGCGCCGTCCGGCGCGGGGCCCCGGGTGAAGCGCACGCTGACCGCGAACGGCCTCAGACAGCTCATAGCTTTCATCTCTAGGATGGCCGCGGCTGACAGAGCAGAACTGGAAGGAGTCAGCGCCGAGCGCGCCCCGCAGATCGTCGCGGGCGCCCTGGTGGCTGAGGCGAGTATGCGTGCACTGGGCATCGACACCGTGGACATCTGTCCGTGGGCTCTGCGCGAGGGCCTGATCCTGCGCAAGCTCGATAGTGAAGCTGACGGAACCGCGTTGGTGGAGACACCGGTGGGGGATGCTGGAAGCCGGGCGGACCGAGAGCAGGCTGCGCGGAACGGCGGCAAGGCGAGTGATCGGTCGAGAGGCAACAGGCGATGACGGAACCAGACGACGGCCGGGCGGCCACGCGACCGATCTCGGTCGCCGAACTGCTGGCCAAGAACGGCACCATCGGCTCGCCGCCGGTGGGTGGCGGTCGTCGCCGTAAGCGTCGCGGTAACAGCGATGCCGTCACCGTCGCCGAGCTCACCGGCGAGATCCCGATCGTGCGTTTGGACGACAACGGGGTGCTTCTCCAGCACCATGACGACGGCGACATCGATGCGGCCGGCATCGACGACGAGGCCGACGGGTATGCCGACACCGATGACGATCATCACTACGTCGCGAGCCGGCTCGAGCCCTCGCCGGACCCCATGCCGCATCGCGGATCGGGTATCAGACCCGAGCTCAGTCATTACCCGCGTCCGAAGGCGCCGGTCGCCGTCGATCCGGACGGAGCAGGAGATGAGCCGGTGAACCCCGAGGCCATGACCCCCGACCCCACTGACGACGCGCCCGCGGTGAGCGCGCCGGCCGTCGATGACGAGTTGGGCATCGGCGCGGTCGATGAACCGGATCCGGAACTGTTCAGCGGGGTTGCGCTGTTCGGCAGCGAGGCCCATGACCTCGTCGAAGCACCCGAGGACGCGGAAAGGGCCGGCGGGGCTATTGATGATGCCGACACCGTCGAGCCCATCGCCGGGGACCTGTCCGACAGCCTGGTGGGCGATGCCGACGAGGATCTGGGCGACCAGTACGGCTTGGCCGACCAGGACGAGTACGAGGATTACGAGGCCGTCTACGACTACTACGACGAGCCGACCCGTGGTCAGTCAATCCTGCGCGGCCTGGGCATTGCACTGCAGTCCGTGCTGGCGGTGGCGCTGGGCGCCGGTTTGTTCCTGGCTTTCGCACAGCTCTGGCAGTGGAACAGCCTGATCGCCATGGTGTTGGCGATACTGGCCACCCTCGGCCTGGTCGCGGGGGTGTGGGTGGTTCGTCGGACGGAGGACATCGCGAGCACGTTGATCGCGGTCGGGGTGGGTCTGCTGGTCACCTTCGGACCGCTGGCCCTCATGCACGCGACCAACTGACGCGCGTCCCGTGCGTCCCGCGATCAAGGTCGGACTCTCGACGGCCTCGGTGTACCCATTGCGGACCGAGGCCGCCTTCGAATACGCCGCCCGGCTGGGTTATGACGGCGTCGAACTGATGGTGTGGGCCGAGACCGTCAGCCAGGACATCAACGCCGTGCAGCTGCTCTCCGAGCGCTACGACGTGCCGGTGCTGTCCGTCCACGCGCCGTGCCTGCTGATCAGTCAGCGGGTGTGGGGCGCCAGTCCGATCATGAAACTCGAACGCAGCGTGCGCGCCGCGGAACAGCTCGGCGCGCAGACGGTGGTGGTGCACCCACCCTTCCGGTGGCAGCGTCGGTACGCCGAGGGATTTTCCGCGCAGGTCGCCGAGTTGGAGGCCGCGAGTCAGGTCATGGTTGCCGTCGAGAACATGTTCCCGTTCCGGGCGGACCGCTTCTTCGGCACCGGCCAGACGTCGATCGAGCGCATGCGCAGGCGCGGAGGCAGCCCGGGGGTGGGGATCTCGGCGTTCGCGCCGTCGTACGACCCGCTGGACGGCAACCACGCTCACTACACGCTGGATCTGTCGCACACCGCCACGGCCGGCACCGACGCCGTCGAGATGGCCAACCGGATGGGCGCGGGGCTGGTGCACCTGCACCTGTGCGACGGCAACGGCGCATCCGCCGACGAGCACTTGGTGCCGGGCCGCGGGACCCAGCCCACCGCCGAGGTCTGCCAGATGCTGGCCAACAGTGACTTCGCCGGCCACGTGGTGCTGGAGGTCACCACGTCGGGCGCGCGCTCGGAAGCCGAACGCGAGGAGCTGCTGATCGAGTCGCTCGAGTTCGCCCGTAGCCATCTGATGCGGTGACTCGTGCAACCGAACATGACCACCCCCTCGTTCGCGCATGCGATGACGCTGCGCCCGGTCTCCGACAGCCCGGACGGTCCCACCTTCGCCGCGGACCTCAACCCGCACTGGACGATCGGCGCGAAGATCCACGGCGGCGTCATGGTGGCGCTGTGTGCCCGGGCGGCCACCGCCGCGGTCGGCGCGGCGCCGTCCGCGTCGCTGCAGCCGCTGGCAGTCTCGGCCAACTTCCTCGGCGCACCCGATCCCGGTGAGGTCCAGCTGGTGACCGCCGTCCGCAAGCGCGGCCGGCGGATCAACGTCGTCGACGTCGAGCTCAACCAGTCCGGCCGCACCGCGGTGCGCGCCGCGGTGACCGTCGGGATCGCGGAGCCCCCGGGGGAGCCCCTGCTGCTGGCCAACCCCGTGGTGGACGTCATGCCCGTGGAGCCGCCGCCGGGCCTCGAGGCGATCGGCCCCGGCCACCCGATGGCCGAGATCAACCATCTGGCCGCCGCCTGCGACATCCGCCCGGATCTGGCCAGCGTGTGGACCCACGAACCGGGCCGGTCCCCGGTGACCCGCGTATGGGTACGCCCCCGCGACGAACCGGTGGACGCCCTGTTCGCCCTGCTGGCGGGCGACATCTCGATGCCGGTGACGTTCGCCGTGGGTCGCACCGGCTGGGCGCCCACGGTGCAGCTGACGGCGTATCTGCGCGGGCTGCCCGTCGACGGCTGGCTGCGGGTCATCTGCACCACCACCCAGATCGGGCAGACCTGGTTCGACGCCGACCACACCGTCGTCGACAGCGCGGGCGCCGTGGTGGTGCAGACCCGCCAGCTCGCCATGGTGCCGACGCCGTAGCCGGCACCAACCACTAGGGTTGCCCGACATGGCCAGAATCGCGATCATCGGCGGCGGAAGCATGGGCGAGGCCCTCCTGGCGGGACTGCTGAGGTCCGGCCGGCAGGTCAAGGATCTGGTGGTCGCCGAGAAGCAGCCGGAGCGCGGCAAATACCTCGCGGACACGTACTCGGTGCTGGTCACGTCCGTGCTCGACGCGGTCGAGCACGCGACGTACGTGATCGTGGCGGTCAAGCCGACCGATGTGGACCTGGTGATCGGCGATGTCGCCGAAGCGGCGGCCAAGGCCGAGGGGGGCAGTGCCGAGCAGGTGTTCGTGACGATCGCCGCCGGTGTGACCACCGCCTTCTACGAGAACAAGTTGCCCGCGGGTGCTCCGGTGATCCGGGTCATGCCGAACGCGCCCGCCCTGGTGGGTGCCGGCGTGAGTGCCCTGGCGCCCGGCCGGTTCGCCAGCGCCGAGCAGTTGCGGGCCGTGTCCGAGCTGTTCAACGCCGTCGGCGGCGTGCTGACGGTCACCGAGGGTCAGATGGATACGGTGACCGCGGTGTCGGGCTCCGGTCCCGCCTATTTCTTTCTGATGGTCGAGGCGCTGGTCGATGCCGGGGTGGCGGCCGGCCTGACCCGCACGGTGGCCACCGAGCTGGTGGCGCAGACGATGGCCGGTTCGGCGGCGATGTTGCTGGAGCGGATGGAGGAGACCCGCCAGCGGGCCGCCGACGCCGCCACCGGGGTGGGTGTGGACACCTCGCCCGCGCAGCTCCGGGCGACCGTGACGTCCCCCGGCGGCACCACCGCCGCGGGCCTGCGCGAACTCGAGCGCGGGGGTTTGCGGGCGGCGGCCGCTGCGGCGGTCGAGGCGGCGAAAACCCGCTCTGAGCAGCTCGGAATCACATCAGAGTAATTCAGGAAGTTTCAACGGATTACCCAACACCCGTCGCATTAACCCCATCCGCACCGCTATTCTCCTCGTGTAAGCACGCGTTCGTGCCAGCGGAGGGGAAGCCGCTGGCACTGGCCGTGCCCGATTGATTGGGTTGCGATGACGTCTATGAACGGGCCTTCGGCGCGGGACTCGGCCGGCGCGAAGAAGGACAGTGGAACGAGTTCGGACCAGCCGGTCGCGAAGGCGCAGTTCCTCACCGTCGCCGAGGTCGCGGCCCTCATGCGGGTCAGCAAGATGACCGTCTACCGGCTCGTCCACAACGGGGAGCTCCCCGCGGTGCGGGTCGGACGTTCCTTCCGTGTGCACGCCAAGGCGGTTCATGACCTGTTGGAGTCGTCCTACTTCGACGCCGGCTGAACCACGCCCCGGCCCGTTTTCAGTTGGGCGTGCACCTTCGGTAAGGTGACCTGGTCAAGTCGTGTCCGCCCACCCGCGCGCGGACGTCACAGTGCTAGGTAGGCAGCGAGTTCATGGGTTCAGTCATCAAGAAGCGGCGCAAGCGCATGTCGAAGAAGAAGCACCGCAAGCTGCTCCGCCGCACCCGGGTGCAGCGCAGAAAACTCGGTAAGTAACCGCTTCCCCTCGGCTTCAGTTGTCCAACTGCGGTTTCGCTCACGATTCCGCACCGGGTGCCGACGAACCTGAGCGTTTCCTTTCGGTTTCGGGCCCGAAGAGCGTCGCGGGGCTTCGGCCGGTAGCCTGGCGGGATGGACTTCGGCCGCGACGAGACCCCGCCGCCGAAAGTGGTCCTCGTGACAGGCGCGTGCAGGTTCCTCGGTGGATATCTGACCGCCCGGCTGGCGCAGAACACGTCGATCGACCGGGTGATCGCGGTCGACGCGGTCACGCCCAGCAAGGACCTGAAGCGGCGGATGGGCCGGGCGGAATTCGTCCGGGCCGATATCCGAAACCCCTTCATCGCCAAGGTAATTCGCGGCAACGACGTCGACACCGTGGTGCACGCGGCGGCGGCGTCGTACGCTCCGCAGTCCGGTGGGCGGGCCACGCTCAAGGAACTCAACGTGATGGGCGCGATGCAGCTGTTCGCGGCCTGCCAGAACGCCCCGACGGTGCGTCGGGTGGTGCTGAAGTCGACGTCCGAGGTGTACGGCTCCAGCCAGTTCGATTCGGTGATGTTCACCGAGGCTCGCGGCGCGCGGCGGCCGCTGCGCGACGGGTTCGGCCGCGACAGCACCGACATCGAGGGATACGTCCGCGGACTGGGCCGCCGCCGGCAGGACATCACCGTGACCATCCTGCGGTTGGCGAACATGATCGGGCCGGCGATGGATACCGCCCTGTCGCGCTATCTGGCCGGTCCCGTGGTGCCCACGGTCTTCGGCCGGGACGCCCGCCTGCAGCTGCTGCATGAGCAGGACGCCCTGGGCGCCCTGGAGCGTGCGACGTTGGCCGCCCGGCCGGGCACCTTCAACATCGGCGCGCGCGGAATCATCATGATGTCCCAGGCGATTCGCCGGTCGGGGCGGGTGAGCCTGCCGATGCCCCGGGCGGGCGTACGGGCGCTGGATTCGATGCTGGGTGGGCGGCGGCGTGACGCCAGCAACGACAGCCTCGACTACATGAGCTTCGGTCGGGTGATGGACACCACGCGGATGCGCACCGAGTTGGGATTCGAGCCGAAGTGGACCACCATGGAGGCCTTCGACGACTACGTGCGTGGCCGTGGCCTGACACCGATCATCGATCCGCGGTGGGTACGCTCTGTGGAGAGCCGTGCCACCGCATTGGCACAGCAATGGGGATAACGACCAAAGTCCGTTCAACGGCTGATTCGGGGGAGGGGGTGACAACTCGTGGCGGGTGAGTCCAAGGCGAAAGTCATTCCGCTGCATGGGAATTCGTCGGCAGCGGCACGGCGTGCCGGGGAGCGCGCCGCGGCGGCCCGCCGACATCCGTCGTTGTTCACCGACGCCGCGCTCACCGAAGAGCAGGTCTCCGCCGTCGTGCACGAGTTCGACCAGCACCGCGGCGGTGTCCCGTTCACCGGGAACGATCAGCCCAACGAACTGGCGCAGCGCGTCAGTGCGGTTTCGGAGTTCCTGCGCAAACGCCTCACGGGTGATTACGTCGTCGACGAATTCGGCTTTGATCCCGACCTCAACAACGCGGTCTTCCTGCCGATCCTGCGGACGCTGTTCCGGAATTGGTTCCGGGTCGAGGTCAGCGGGATCGAGAACCTGCCCGTCGACGGGGCCGCGCTGATCGTCGCCAACCACGCCGGCGTGCTGCCGTTCGACGGCCTGATGACCTCGGTGGCCGTTCACGACCACCACCCGACCAACCGAGACCTACGCCTGCTGGCCGCCGACCTGGTGTTCGACATGCCGATGGTGGGGCAGGCCGCCCGCAAGGCGGGTCACACGATGGCCTGCACCGAGGACGCACACCGGCTGCTGGCCGGCGGCCAACTGACGGCCGTCTTCCCGGAGGGCTACAAGGGGCTCGGCAAGCACTTCCGGGACCGCTACAAGCTGCAGCGTTTCGGCCGCGGCGGATTCGTCTCGGCGGCCCTGCGAACCGGGGCCCCCATCGTGCCGTGCTCGATCGTCGGTTCCGAAGAGATCTATCCGATGGTCGCCGACGTGAAGCTGCTGGCCAGGCTGATGGGTCTGCCGTATTTCCCGGTCACCCCGCTCTTCCCGCTGGCCGGTCCGCTCGGCATGGTGCCGTTGCCGTCGAAGTGGCACATCGAATTCGGGACGCCCATCGACACCACCGGCTACGACGCGGCGGCGGCCGACGACCCGATGATCACCTTCGATTTGACCGACCAGGTGCGCGAGACCATCCAGCAGACGCTCTACCGATTGCTGGCCGGCCGTCGCAACATGTTCTTCGACTGAGGGCTTGCGTCGAGATCGACGAAAAGGTGTGAGCCGCTGGCACTTTCACGACGCCTCGGCGTGTCGGCTCAGTTGCCCATCGCGCGGGCCGCAATGGCCGCGATCTGCTCGTTGGTCTCCTCATCACTGGAGGCCTCGCCGAACATGGTGACCACGCTGGTGATGACGGGCTCGCCGTTGGCATCGGTCACCTCGGCGCGGATCTCGGTGATCACCGCGCCGTGCGACTCGACGACGCTATCGAGGTAGGAGTCGAAATACAGCTCGTCACCGGCAACCACCGGACGGTGGAAGGTGATCTTCTGGTCGCGGTGGATGACGCGGGCGATGTTGATACCCACGTCGAAGCGTTTGAACATCTCCAGCTGCACGCGCCGGCCGGCCACGGCGATGAACGTCAAGGGTGCCAGCACCCGGTCGTAGCCGAGCTCGCTGGCCTCGGCCTCGTCGCGGTGGGCCGGATGGTCGTCCTTGACCGCGGCGGCGAACTCCCGGATCTTCTCCCGGCCGACCACGAAGCGGTCGTGGTAGCGGTAATGCGTTCCGATGATCTCTTCAGCGATGGCCATAGCGCTTGCCAGCCTAGTCGACGGCACGGGTGTGCTACTTCCGCCGGGACGCGACGGCGGCCAGCGCTCCGCCCGCGGCGCCCAGCGCCAGCGCCGAGGGCACCCCGATTCGCGCGGCCTTGCGCACGGTCCGGAAATCCCGGATCTCCCAGCCGCGCTCGCGCGCCACGTCGCGCAGATCGGCGTCGGGGTTGATGGCCACCGCGGTGCCGACCAGGGTGAGCATCGGCAGATCGTTGTACGAGTCGGAATAGGCGGTGCAGCGGCGCAGGTTCAGCCCCTCCCGGATGGCCAGGGCCCGAACGGCGTGGGCCTTGCCCGCCCCGTGCAGGATCTCGCCGACCAGGCGCCCGGTGAAGATCCCGTCCGCCGATTCGGCGACCGTCCCCAGCGCGCCCGTCAGGCCGAGCCGGCGGGCGATGGTGGCCGCCAGCTCGTAGGGCGTGGCCGTCACCAGCCACACCTGCTGGCCGGCATCCAGATGCATCTGGGCCAGGTCACGCGTGCCGGGCCAGATCTTGTCGGCGATGTACTCGTCGTAGATCTCCTCGCCGAGCGCCTCCAGCTCCGAGGTCGGGCGCCCCTCGATGAAGGCCAGCGCCTTCTGCTTGCCCTCGGCCACGTCGTCGCTGTTCTCCCGGCCGGTCAGCTGGAACTTGGCCTGCGCGTAGACGAACCCCATCACGTCGCGATAGGTGAAGTACTTGCGGCCGGCCAGCCCGCGGGCGAAATGGACCAGCGACGAGCCGTGCACCATCGTGTTGTCGACGTCGAAGAACGCCGCGGCGGTCAGGTCGGCGGGCGGCGCGGCGAGCTCGGCGGGTTCGGCCTCGTCATGCTCGACGAGATCCTCGACGGCGCGCTCGGCGCTGGCCTCCCCGGCCACCGGTTCTGCCTCGCTACCGGTCATCGATGGACACCCCCTCTCCGCATGCGCTGTCGCCTGACAACCCTACTGAGTGCAGACTGAAATCCGTGTCCCGACCGACCGTCACGCTGCTCACCCGTGCGGGCTGCAGCATCTGCGAAGCCGTCCACGCCCGCCTCGGTGAGCTGTCCGGCGAGCTCGGCTTCGACGTGAGCACCACCGACGTCGACGCCGAAGCCGCCGCCGGACGGCCCGCGTTGCGTGCGGAATACGGCGACCGGTTGCCGGTGGTCCTTCTCGACGGCGTCGAACACAGCTATTGGGAGATCGATGAGCCGCGGTTGCGCCGCGATCTGAGCGGCCCCGAAAATTTGGAGACCACCTAGGCAAACGACTACCTTGTAGGCAGTTTTCGCGGCGGCAAGGGAGCGGCTAGGTGATTGCTCTGTGAGTGTCCTGCTCTTCGGGGTGTCGCACCGCAGCGCGCCGGTTTCCGTCCTCGAACAACTGTCCACCGACGAGGCCGATCAGGCCAAGATCGTCGCCAAGGTGCTGCAGTCGCCGCTGGTCACCGAGGCAATGGTGCTGTCCACCTGCAACCGCGTCGAGGTGTACGCCGTCGTGGACGCCTTCCACGGCGGGCTCTCGACCATCGGGCAGGTGCTCTCCGAACACTGCGGTATGCCGATGGGCGATCTGACCAAGTACGCCTACGTGCGCTACGCCGAGGCCGCCGTCGAGCATCTGTTCGCCGTCACGTCCGGTCTGGACTCCGCCGTCGTCGGTGAGCAGCAGGTGCTGGGGCAGGTGCGCCGGGCCTATGCGTCGGCCGAGGCCAATCACACCGTCGGGCGGATCCTGCACGAGCTGGCGCAGCGCGCGCTGTCGGTGGGCAAGCGGGTGCACTCCGAGACCGGCATCGACGCCGCCGGCGCCTCCGTGGTGTCGGTGGCCCTCGACATGGCGTCGGAGCGGGTGTCCGGCCTGACCGGTCGCACCGCGGCCGTCATCGGCGCCGGTTCGATGGGCGCCCTCTCGGCCGCCCACCTGACACGCGCCGGGATCGGTACCGTGCTGGTGGTCAACCGCTCGCTGCCGCGCGCGGAGCGACTGGCCGAAAACCTGCGTGAGCAGGGCGTGGAGGCCCGGGCGCTGATCCTGGACCACCTGGCGATCGCGTTGGCGTCCTCCGACGTCGTGGTCAGTAGCACCGGCGCCGTGCGCCCGGTGGTCTCGCTGGCCGATGCGCACTATGCGCTGGCCCGCCGCCGCGACCGGGACGATCTGGTGGTGTGCGATCTGGGCATGCCGCGCGATGTGGATCCCGCGGTGGCCGGGCTGCCGGGTGTCGATGTCATCGACATGGACCGCATCCAGCGGGAACCGTCGGCACGGGCGGCCGCGACCGACGCCGACGCGGCCCGCACCATCGTGGCGGCCGAGGTGGCCAGCTATCTGACCGGCCAGCGGATGGCGGAGGTCACCCCGACGGTCACGGCGTTGCGACAGCGCGCCGCCGACGTGGTGGAGGCCGAGCTGCTGCGCCTGGACAACCGGTTGCCCGGCCTGGGCGACGCCCACCGCGACGAGGTGGCGCGCACCGTGCGCCGGGTGGTCGACAAGCTGCTGCACGCGCCCACCGTACGGGTCAAGCAACTGGCCAGTGCGCCCGGCGGCGACAGTTACGCCGAAGCGCTGCGCGAGCTCTTCGAACTGGACCCGACGGCCGTCGACGCCGTTGCTGCGGGCGAGTTGCCGCTGTTGGCAACGGAATTCGACCCCGCCGCGCAGTCGGACGCCCATGGCGCGACGAACGAGTAGGGCAGACCCGCGAACGTGATCCGGATAGCCACCCGTGGCAGCCTGCTGGCAACCACCCAGGCCGGCACCGTACGTGATGCCCTGCGCGCGCTGGGCCACGATGCGGAGCTGGTGATCATCTCCACCGAGGGCGATCGGTCGTCGGCACCCATCGCCGAGATCGGCGTCGGCGTGTTCACCACCGCGATCCGCGAGGCGGTGGCCGAGGGCCAGGCCGACGTGGCGGTGCACTCCTACAAGGACCTCCCGACTGCCGACGATCCGCGGTTCACCATTGCGGCCATCCCGGTGCGGGCCGATTCCCGCGACGCGCTGGTGGCCCGCGACGGCCTGGTGCTGGGGGAATTGCCGGCCGGATCGCTGATCGGAACATCTTCCGTGCGGCGGGCGGCGCAGCTTAGAGCACTGGGTCTCGGTTTGGAAATCCGCCCCCTTAGAGGCAACCTAGACACCAGGTTGAACAGGGTAAGCAGCGGTGATCTCGATGCCGTCGTGGTGGCCCGGGCGGGACTGTCCCGCATCGGACGCCTCGATGTCGTCACCGAGACGTTGGAGCCGGTACAGATGTTGCCGGCACCGGCTCAAGGGGCGTTGGCGATCGAGTGCCGTGCCGGTGATACGGCGCTGGTGGAACTGTTGGCGGCGCTCGACGACGCTGACACCCGAGCGGCGGTCACCGCAGAGCGTGCCCTGCTCGCCGAGCTGGAGGCGGGTTGTTCCGCACCGGTCGGCGCGATCGCCGAGGTGGTCGAATCGATCGATGAGGACGACTCACATGTCTTCGAGGAACTGTCGTTGCGCGGCTGCGTGGCGGCGCTGGACGGATCCGACGTGATCCGCGCGTCCGGCATCGGAACTCCCGGTCGGGCTCGAGAGCTGGGGCTCTCGGTGGCCGCGGAGTTGTTCGAGTTGGGTGCGCGTGAGCTCATGGAAGAGCGGGAGTGAGCAGATGAGCATGCGAGGCCGTAAGCCGAAGCCGGGGCGCATTCTGTTCGTCGGGTCAGGGCCGGGCGATCCGGGCCTGCTGACGACGCGGGCGCGGACGGTGCTGGCCAATGCCGCGCTGGTGTTCACCGACCCCGATGTGCCTGAGCAGGTGCTCAGCATCATCGGCACCGAGTTGCCGCCGGCCGCCGGGCCTGCCCCCGCTCCGGCGCCCGGCACCGCTGACGACGCGTCTCCGGGCGCCGCGGCTGGGCCTGTCGAAGAGCTCGCCGCGCCGATCGTCACGCTCGGACCCGACGTCCGGCCCGCCCTCGGCGATCCGGCCGAGGTCGCCAAGATCCTGGCCCACGAGGCGCGTGAGGGCCACGATGTGGTCCGGCTCGTCGCCGGCGACCCGCTGTCGATCGACTCGGTCCTGGCCGAGGTCAACGCCGTGTCCAAGACCCAGCTGGCCTTCGAGATCCTGCCGGGCCTGCCGGCGGCCACTGCTGTCCCCACCTACGCGGGCCTGCCGCTGGGCTCGTCGCACACCGTGGCCGACGTCCGCTCACCGGACGTGGACTGGCCGGCCCTGGCCGCCGCACCCGGCCCGCTGATCCTGCACGCCACCGCGCAGCACCTGGCCGACTCGGCCCGCACTCTCATCGAGCACGGGCTGCTCGACTCGACCCCGTGTGTGGTGACCGCGCAGGGCACCACGTGCGCGCAGCGCAGCGTGGAGGCCACGCTGGCCGAACTCTGCGACCGCGCGGCAATCGGCGCCAATGACCCGGCCGGACCGCTGACCGGACCGCTGGTGGTCACCATCGGCAAGACCGTCGCGCACCGCGCCAAGCTCAACTGGTGGGAGAGCCGGGCCCTGTACGGCTGGACCGTGCTGGTGCCGCGCACCAAGGATCAGGCCGGCGAGATGAGCGACCGGCTGGTCAGCCATGGCGCGCTGCCGATCGAGGTGCCCACCATCGCCGTCGAGCCGCCGCGCAGCCCGGCCCAGATGGAGCGGGCCGTCAAGGGTCTGGTGGACGGGCGCTACCAGTGGGTGGTCTTCACCTCCACCAACGCGGTGCGCGCGGTGTGGGAGAAGTTCATGGAGTTCGGCCTGGACGCGCGGGCGTTCTCCGGCGTGCGGATCGCGTGCGTCGGCGAGGCCACCGCCGACCGGGTGCGTGCGTTCGGCATCAGCCCGGAACTGGTGCCCTCCGGCGAACAGTCCTCCCTCGGCCTGCTCGATGAGTTCCCGCCGCACGACGACATTTTCGATCCGGTGAACCGGGTGCTGCTGCCCCGCGCCGACATCGCCACCGAGACGCTGGCCGAGGGTCTGCGTGAGCGTGGCTGGGAGATCGAGGACGTCACCGCCTACCGCACGGTGCGCGCCGCCCCGCCGCCGGCGCAGACCCGCGAGATGATCAAGACCGGCGGTTTCGACGCCGTCTGCTTCACCTCGAGCTCCACGGTGCGCAACCTGGTCGGCATCGCCGGCAAGCCGCACGCGCGGACCATTGTCGCCTGCATCGGCCCCAAGACCGCCGAGACCGCAGCGGAATTCGGCCTGCGGGTGGACGTGCAGCCCGAGACCGCGGCCGTCGGCCCCCTGGTCGAGGCGCTGGCCGAGCACGCCGCCCGGCTGCGTGCCGAGGGTGCGCTGCCGCCGCCGCGCAAGAAGAGCCGCAGGCGCTAATCGTGCGGCAGCGTCCGCGCAGGCTGCGCTCGACGGCGGCGATGCGACGGCTGGTTGCCGAAACATCCTTGGAACCAAGGCATCTGGTGCTGCCGATGTTCGTCGCCGACGGTATCTCGGACCCCCGGCCCATTTCGTCGATGCCGGGCGTGGTGCAGCACACCCGGGACTCGTTGCGCCGGGCCGCGGCGGATGCGGCGACGGCCGGCGTCGGCGGTCTGATGCTCTTTGGGGTGCCCCGCGACGAGGACAAGGACGCCTGCGGATCGAGGGGCCTGGATCCGGACGGCATCCTGAATGTGGCACTGCGTGATCTGTCCCAGGATCTCGGTGATGCCACGGTGCTGATGGCCGACACCTGTCTGGACGAGTTCACCGATCACGGACATTGCGGTGTGCTCGATTCCCGGAGCCGCGTCGATAATGACGCGACGAACGTTCAATACGTGAAACTTGCGGTGGCGCAAGCTGAATCGGGTGCTCGAGTGGTTGGGCCCAGCGGCATGATGGACGGCCAGGTGGCCGCGATCCGTGATGGCCTGGACGGGGCGGGGTTCGCCGATGTCGCGATCCTGGCCTACGCGGCGAAGTTCGCGTCGGCGTTCTACGGGCCGTTCCGCGAGGCGGTCGGGTCGAGCCTGGAGGGCGATCGCCGGACCTATCAGCAGGACGCCAGAAATGGTCGGGAGGCGCTGCGCGAGATCGAGCTCGACATTGCTGAGGGTGCCGACCTGGTCATGGTCAAGCCGGCGATGGCCTACCTGGATGTGGTGCGCGCCGCCGCCGAGGTATCCCCGGTGCCGGTGGCCGCCTATCAGGTGTCCGGTGAGTACGCGATGATCAGCGCCGCCGCAGCCAACGGCTGGGTGGACCGGCGCGCAGCGGTGCTGGAATCGCTGACCTGCATCCGGCGGGCCGGCGCGGACATCGTGCTGACCTACTGGGCTGCCGAGGTCGCCGGCTGGCTGGCGTGAGCGCGCCGGAACCCCCTGGCCCGGCGACGCGTCCCGAAGATGTCGACACCGCGTTCTGGTTGTGGGTGGTCGGGTTGCCGCTGATGGTCGCCGGCTATCTCAGCGATGCGGTGTCCGCCACCCGTTCGTCGTTCATCGTGGTGCTCACCGTTGTGTTCGTCGTGGTGCTGGCGACGGTGGTGGTGACGTTCCTGATGCTGATGCGCGCCGGGTACCGCTGGGCGCGCACCGTTCTGGTGGCCGGGGCGCTGGCCTCGATCGTCTACACCGTCAACGCGCTGCTGACCGTGTCGCGGGATACCACTGGCGCACTGATCTATGCGGGCACCGGCATCGTGGGCACCGTGCTGCTGGCCGGCGGGGTTTTCCTGCTGCACCGCAACGACGCCGACGCTTGGTTCACCCGGTGAGCGGATAGGCTGGCCCGACCATGGATTCCCCCGCATCGCCGCGTCCGCGTGTCGTCGAGGTCGCCTTCTGGCTGCTGGTCGTGGCGGCATTGGCACTGATCACGACGGGCCTGATCGTCGTGTTCTCGTCGTCGCCGATCCCGACGTTCTTCCGGGGCGCGGGCATCCTGTTCGCCGTGGCGGGGGCCGCGCTGGCGTTCGTCGCGGGCCGGACCCGCGGCGGCGATGCTCGGTTCCGCAGCGCGACCATCGGGCTGGCGCTTGCGCTGGTGATCCTCCTGGCGGTGTTCAGTTTGTTCAGCCGGGGACTGGCGTGGTTGCTCATCATGGTGGTGGTCATGGTTGCGGCGATCCTCCTGCTGCGTCCGGGTGCCCAGGACTGGTTCGCACCGCGATGACCGAACCCGAGCTCGCCCCCGAGATCCTGTTCGCCGAGAGCGGCGCCAGTTGGTTGTGGCTGCTGGCCGGGCCGGCCGCAGGTCTGGCGATGTTCTTGATCCAGCTCAATAGTGGACTCGGGGTGCGGTGGGTGGTGCCGCTGGCGTTCTTCCTGCTGGTGTCCTCGTTCCTGGCGCTGCAGATCAAGGCGGCGCGTATTCACACCTCGGTGGAGTTGACGCGGGAGACACTGCGGCAGGGCACCGAGACCATCCTGGCCGGCGAGATCGTCGCGCTGTATCCCGAGCCGCCGGCCAAACGGTCCTACGACCGCGCGCTGATGAAGCCCAACGCGATGACCAATCGCGCCATGAAACGGGCCGGGTTCGATGAAGCGGAGCTGGCCGCTGCGGCAGAACCGGAGGCAAGCGCAGAGGACGACGCGGCAGCGGCCGCCGCGCTGAAGTGGCAGTCGGCCCGCGCGATCGGCGAACTCACCGGAGTGCCGCGGGGCCGCACCGGGATCGGTCTGAAGCTCACGGGTGGCCGCTCTGCGCAGGCGTGGGCCAGGGATCATCGTGGCCTCCGGGCGGCGCTCGAGACCTTGGTGGAGGCCAGGCCGTGATGGCGCGGGCGCGGTGGCAGTTGATCCTGGCGTTCGCGGCGGTGGCTGGGTGCGTGTGGAGCTGGGTGTCGGCACGGTCGCAGGCCGTGGTGGCACCGGTGGCCGACGGACAGCCGTCCACGACGTCGATCCTCTACGACTCGGCGTTGATCAGCGTGGCGCTGGTGTTGGCGACGGTCGCGGGTGTGCTCGGAGTCCTGGGGGTGGCCAACCTGCGCCGGGAGAGATCCCATACATATACCCCGTAGGGGTATAGTATTCAGGGTGAGTGACACCCGAACCATCACCGATCTGCGTCTGAGCGGCATGAGCTGTGCCTCGTGCGCCGCGCACATCGAAGACGCCCTGAACAACCTGGATGGCGTGCACGCAACCGTGAACTTCGCGGTGGAGACCGCGCACGTCGAGCACGACCCCGACGTCGCCCCCGACGATCTGGTCGCCGCGGTCGAATCCTGCGGCTATCACGCCGTGCCGGTCGCCGAACACTCCATGGCGGCCGCCGATGAACACGACCACATGAATCACCACAGCGGGAGCGCGCTGCTGGCGCGGCTCGTTGGCTCGGCCGTGCTGGGCATCCCCGTCGTCGCGATCTCGATGGTGATGGCGTGGCACTTTCCCGACTGGGAGTGGCTGGCCCTGGTACTGACCACCCCCATCGTGTTCTGGGGCGGTTACCCGTTCCACCGCGCGGCGCTGCGCAGCGCGCGGCACGGCCGGTCGACGATGGACACCCTGGTGTCGCTGGGCACCCTGGCCGCGTATCTGTGGTCGCTGGTGATGGTGCTGACCGGCGTCGGCCATCACGGCGGGCACGTCTACTTCGAGACGGCCGCGGCGGTCACGGTATTCCTGCTGGCCGGCCGGTACACCGAGGCGCGCGCCAAGCGTTCCGCCGGCGCGGCCCTGACGGCGCTGGTGTCGCTGGCCGCCAAGGACGCCACGGTGCTGCGTGGCGAGGCCGAGGCCCGGATCCCCGCCGGCGAGCTGGTGGTCGGCGACGTGCTGGTGGTGCGCCCCGGCGAACGGGTCGCCACCGATGGCACCGTGATCGACGGGACCAGCGCGCTGGACACCTCGGCGATGACGGGGGAGTCCGAACCGCGCGACGTCGGTCCCGGCGACACCGTGCTGGGTGGTTCACTGAACACCTACGGCCGGATCCTGTTGCGCGCCAATACGGTTGGTGCTGACACCCAGCTGGCTCGGATGGCCCGGATGGTCACCGAGGCGCAGAACGGTAAGGCGGCCGTCCAGCAGTTGGCCGATCGGGTGTCGGCGGTCTTCGTTCCGGTGGTCCTCGGCATCGCCGCGGTGACGCTGGCCGCCTGGCTGGTGTTCGGCCCGTCGGTGACGGCCGCGTTCACCGCCGCCGTCGCGGTGCTCATCATCGCCTGCCCCTGTGCGCTGGGTCTGGCCACGCCGACGGCCATCCTGGTCGGGACGGGACGCGGTGCGCAGCTGGGCATCCTGTACAAGAACCCGAGGGCGCTCGAGACGGTCACCGGCATCGACACCGTCGTGCTCGACAAGACCGGCACCGTCACCACGGGCGCCATGGGCGTCACTGGGAATCCGGATGACACCTTGCTGGCTCGGGCGGCGGCGGTGGAGTCCGCCTCCGAACATCCGGTGGCGACCGCTGTCGTGGCCGCGGCGCGTGCGCGCGGACTGACGGTGTTGCCGGTCGGCGATTTCGTCAACGAACCGGGCGTCGGTGTCTCCGGCCTGGTCGACGGCACCCGGGTGAAGGTGTCCCGGGCGGGCTCGGCCGCCGGTGCGGACCTGCCGGGTACCGCCGTCGAGGTGGTCTGGGATAGCCGCGTGCAGGGCGTCCTTCGGCTGGCCGACGCCGTGAAACCGACCAGTGCCGCCGCCGTCGCCGAACTCCGCGCGATGGGAGTGACCCCGATGCTGCTGACCGGTGATTCCGCAGCGGTGGCACACAGCGTCGCCGCGGCCGTGGGTATCGACGCCGACAACGTCATCGCCGGTGTCCTGCCGACCGAGAAAGCCGCTGTGGTGCAACGACTTCAGGCGCAGGGTCGCAGTGTCGCCATGGTGGGCGACGGGGTCAACGACTCCGTCGCGCTGGCGACCGCGGACATCGGGATGGCGATGGGCACCGGCACCGACGCCGCCATCGAGGCAGGCGACGTCACCCTGGTGCGGGGCGATCTACGGGCGGTGCCGACCGCCCTGCGACTGGCCGCGCGCACATTGCGGGTGATCAAGCAGAACCTGTTCTGGGCGTTCGGCTACAACGTGGCGGCCATCCCGCTGGCCGCACTGGGCCTGCTGAACCCGATGATCGCCGGCGCGGCCATGGCTGCCTCGTCGGTGCTGGTGGTCCTCAACAGCCTGCGGCTGCGCCAGTTCCACTGACGCCTGCCACCTGCGTTTGGTACAGAGTTCAAAATCTGTAACACTGTGTCCATGACGGAGCTCGCCCAATCCGGGACCAAGTCCGACGCCGCGCCACTGGACGCGCACTCGCTGGTGTGGCGGTACTTTGGCGACAACCGGATGTACCTGATCGGCCCGCGGCCCGCTGTGCTGCAGAACATGCTGGCCGAACTCGGCCAGGGCGTGCTGGACCACTCGGTGTTCTTCGCCGACACCGCCGCCCGGATCAAGCGGTCGATCCCGCCGATCATGCGAACCGTCTACGGCTCGCAAGAGGCCAACGACGGTCTGCAGGTCCGCGATTTCCACGTCGACATCAAGGGCGCGATGCCGAACGGTTCGCACTACCACGCGCTCAACCCGGAGACCTACTTTTGGGCGCACGCCACCTTCGTCGAGCAGGTGCTCTACTTCGCCGACACCTTCGTCAAAAGACTCACCGACGAGGAGAAGGAGCAGATCTGGCGGGAGGGCAAGACCTGGTACCGCCGCTACGGTGTCAGTGACCGGATCGTGCCCGACACCTACGCCGATTTCGTGAAGTACTGGGACCACATGATGGATTCCGTCGTGATCCCGCACAAGACCGCGCAGTACGGCGTCGGCTACGTCACCAAGGGCTTCCCCAAGCCCAAGGCCATGTCCCCGCTGGCCTGGAAACTCGTTGCGCCCGTGTTCAATCCGATCGCAGCGTTCCTGACCGTCGGTGGGATGCCGCCACGGGCGCGGGACATGCTCGACCTGCCCTGGACCGACCGCCAGGAGCGCCGGTACCAGCGATTCGCCGCGCTCTGGCGCTCGCGCCCGGTCAACGCGATCTGGGATCGGTTGCCGATGTCGTTGCGCTACAACACCTTCGCTCGCACCGGCTACGCGAGGGAAGGTGTCACGCCATAAGCCCGACAGCGCCCGACGCGGTTATCGGCGTCATCCTCGACGCCGCGGTCGAAGAGTTCGAACGACACGGATTCCGCCGTGTCGCTCTCGACGACGTCGCGCGACGGGCCAAGGTCAGCCGCACCACGATCTACCGGAAGTTCGCCGGCCGCGACCAACTGGTGTCCGCGGTCATCGACCGGGAGAACGAGCGCCTGTTCGTCAAGATCGCCGGGCGCATCAAAGCCGCTGGGCCGCAGTCGAACATCTACGTCGAGGCGTTCACCGCCGCCATCGTCACCTTTCGGGATCACCGCGTTCTCACCAGGCTGATCACTGACGATCCCGCACTGGCCCTGGAACTCGCCCATCAGCACTACGCTGCCGCTGTGACGCGCGTCGTTGCGGCCCTGTACGTGATCTTCCCGCCCGGCTTCGCCGAACGGGTCGGCGCGCCGGCGGTGTCGGGGCTGGCCGATTGCATCCTGCGCTACGCCATGGTGGTGCTGCTCCTGCCGAGCCTGCAGCCACTGGACAACGTCGACGACATCAGGGCCTTTGCGACGACGCACTTCCTGCCCAGCCTGCCCGCGGCACTGCGGGCCCTTCCGGTGTGACGTTCAGAAACGACGCAGCAGCACCGCGCCGTTGTCGAACGGCAACCGTGGGAAGATCCAGCGAGCCAGCCCGGTGACGTGCTGTGCCGCTTCGGCTTTGGAGACCACCTGCGGATCGGAGACGGCGAACGTCCGGCCATAGCGCTTCATCCGGCCCCCGCCGCCGGCGGCGATGTTCTTGAGCCAGTCCCGGTCGGGTCCGTAGGTGAGCATGATCGCCAGACCCTCGTCGGTGGAGAACACCGTCAGCGGAGTTCGATAGGTCTTCCCCGACTTTCGGCCTACGTGCTCGAGGATCCCGAACGTCGGTGCGAAGCCCGCCCAGAGCTTCTGGATCGGGTTGGTGAAGTACCTGTTGATCCGGGCCACCCGTTGTGGAATTTGCACGTCTTCATCCAACCTCAGCGGTCCCGGGGCCGTCGAGAGCTCGGCGAATAGTCCCGGAACGTCATCAGGTATCCGATCCAGGCGACCGCGGCCGCCGAACCCAGGATGCCCGACCGGGATGCGCGCCGGTACGGGCTGTCACACTGGGCCCATGGCGTACCTGGTGTCCACCCGCGGCGAATCGCAGTGGGTCAAGAACGTCCGCGCCAACCCGAGGGTGACGCTGACCGTGCGCCGGCGGGCCAGCGAATACGTGGCCGCCGAACTGCCGGTCGAACGGCGCGCGCCGGTGCTCGACGCCTATCGGGCCCAGCTGGGCAGGATGGTGCAGGGCTACTTCGAGAACCTGCCCGATGCCGCTGACCATCCGGTGTTCGCGCTGACCGAGAAGTAATGACGGCTCAGGCCACGCTGCTGACGATCGCAGCGACCAGGCCGCCGACCGTCAGCAGTGCGACCAGCGCGGCGGCGCCGATCGCCGGGCCGCGGCGGTGCCGCCGGATGTAGTAGATCGCCAGGGCGATGCCGATGAAGATCAACGCCGCGTAGGCCGAGAGTCCCAGCGTCAGCACTGCCGTTCCCGTCGCAGTGGCCAGAGTCGCGTCGTGCACCGGGCAAGCCTAGGGGTCCGGTGGATGTGGCCGCGGCCCAGCTCACCAGACGGCGGCCACGAAACCGGTGATAAGCACCATGAAGCCGCCGATCTCACCGATGATCAGCGCCCACATCCCAATGTGGATGGTCGCGCCGTGCTGGGCGATCTGATTCGTGGTGTCGCGGCGCGCACCGTGCACGATGTAGCTCACGATCGCTTCCACGAAGAACGCCATGAGGACCGCCGCGGCGGTCATGTTCACCCACCCCGGCCAGGCGCTGAACTCGACGAACACCGCGATCAACAGGGTGGCGAACGAGTACAGCAGAGCGGCCCGGTGCGCGATGTCCACATATGGATGGGCCAGGTGGTCGGGGCTGGTCGCCATCTGCCGGTACTTCCACACCCCGAGAAACAGCGCTAGCAGGAAGATCAGCCCGGCACCCAGCAGCGTCACCGCGGTCGGCATGCTGATGGGCAGCTCAGTGGGGTTTCGCACCGGTTCTCCAATGTCCGCGCGCCGGCTCGGGCGCCGGACGCTTCGTCGAACCCTAGCGTTGTCCGTACGGGTGGATTTCAGGCCAGAGCAGTGCGGCTGGAACACTGGTCACCATGAGCAGCACCGAACAATCGGCAAAGCTGTTCGCCGACGCGTGCGCGGTGATCCCCGGCGGGGCGAACTCTCCGGTGCGTGCCTTCAACGCCGTCGGCGGCACACCCCGATTCATCACCTCCGGCAGCGGCTGCTGGCTGACCGACGCCGACGGCAATCGCTACGTCGACCTGGTGTGCTCGTGGGGTCCGATGATCCTGGGGCACGCACATCCCGCCGTGGTGGACGCCGTCGTCACCGCGGCCGCCCGCGGCCTGTCGTTCGGGGCGCCGACACCGTGCGAATCCGAGCTCGCCACCGAGATCATCGCCCGGGTGGCTCCGGTCGAGCTGCTGCGTCTGGTGAACTCCGGCACCGAGGCCACCATGAGTGCCATCCGGCTGGCCCGCGGCTTCACCGGCCGACCGAAGATCGTCAAGTTCTCCGGCTGCTATCACGGCCACAGCGACGCCCTGTTGGCCGACGCCGGGTCCGGCGTCGCGACGCTGGGTCTGCCGTCGTCGCCGGGGGTGACGGGCGCGGCCGCCGCTGACACCATCGTGCTGCCGTACAACGACCTCGACAGCGTCGCGGCGGCGTTCGCCGAACACGGCGATCAGATCGCCTGCGTCATCACGGAAGCCAGCCCTGGCAACATGGGTTGCGTCCCGCCGCTGCCGGGCTACAACGCCGCGCTGCGCCGGATCACCACCGCCCACGGCGCGCTGCTCATCTCCGACGAGGTGATGACCGGCTTCCGGGTGAGCCGAAGTGGCTGGTACGGAATCGATCCCGTGGACGCGGACCTGTTCACCTTCGGCAAGGTGATGAGTGGCGGGCTGCCTGCCGCCGCGTTCGGCGGGCGCGCGGACGTGATGGGCAAGCTCGCGCCGCTGGGTCCGGTGTATCAGGCCGGCACCCTGTCGGGGAATCCGGTGGCGATGGCCGCGGGCCTGGCCACCCTGCGCACCGCCGACGCGCAGGACGTATACGCCACCCTCGACGCCAACGCCGATCGGCTGTCCGGGCTGCTCGAAACGGCGCTCACCGAAGCCGGTGTGGCACACCGGATTCAGCGGGCCGGCAACATGTTCAGCGTCTTCTTCGGGGACGCCCCGGTGACCGACTTCGGCTCGGCGCGGGCCAGCCAGACCTGGCGCTTCTCACCGTTCTTCCACGCCCTGCTCGACGCTGGCGTCTACCCGCCCTGCAGCGCCTACGAGGCGTGGTTCGTCTCGGCGGCGCTGACCGAGGAGGCCTTCGACCACATTGCCGCCGCACTGCCCGGTGCCGCCCGGGCCGCCGCGGCCGCCACGGAACCGGAGGCCTGACGTGGCGCTGACACGGGTCCATGTGATGCGGCACGGTGAGGTGCACAACCCGGAGGGCATCCTGTACGGCCGGCTGCCCGGTTACCGGCTCTCCGGGCGCGGGCAGTCGCAGGCCCAGGCGGTCGCGGATGCGTTGGCGCACAACGACATCGCCGCCGTGATCGCCTCCCCGCTGCAGCGGGCGCAGGAGACGGCCACGCCGATCGCGGTGGCGCACGGCCTGGTGCTGGGCACCGACGACCAGCTCATCGAATCGGCGAACTACTTCGAGGGCAAACGGATGTCGCCCGGCGACGGGGTCTGGAAGAACCCGCAGGTGTGGTGGCAGGTCCGCAACCCGCTCACCCCGTCCTGGGGTGAGCCGTACAAGGAGATCGCCGCCCGGATGACCGCGGCGGTGCACCGGGCGCGGGACCTGGCCGCCGGCCGCGAGGTGGTGTGCGTCAGCCACCAGCTGCCCGTCGAGACCCTGCGCCGTTCGATGGAGGGCAAATGGCTGCCCCACGATCCGCGCCGGCGGCAGTGCAACCTGGCATCGCTGACCACCCTGACCTTCGACGGTGATCAACTCGTCGGCGTCGACTACCGCGAGCCGGCGGCTGAGTTGTGACCGGTCGGACCCTGGCGTGCGCGGTGGTGACGGCTGCGGCGATCCTGCTCACGGGTTGTTCGACCGGGCACGACGCGGTCGCCCAGGGCGGCACATTCGAGTTCATCGCACCGGGCGGAAAGACCGACATCCTCTACGACCCGCCGCAGACCCGCGGCCGGCCCGGCCCCATCAGCGGACCGGACCTGATGGATCCCACCAGGACCCTCTCGCTCGACGACTTCGCCGGCAAGGTCGTCGTCGTCAACGTCTGGGGTCAGTGGTGTGGCCCCTGCCGCACCGAAATCGGCCAGCTGCAGGACGTGTACGAGGCGACCCGAGCGAAGGGGGTCGCTTTCCTGGGCATCGACGTCCGCGACAACAACCGCGACGCCGCCGTGGATTTCATCAAGGATCGCGGGATCACCTTCCCGTCGATCTACGACCCGGCGATGCGCACCATGATCGCGTTCGGCGGCAAGTACCCCACCACGGTGATCCCGTCGACCGTGGTGCTCGACCGGGAACACCGGGTGGCCGCGGTTTTCCTGCGTGAGCTGCTCGCCGAGGATCTACGGCCACTGGTCGAACGCCTGGCCGCCGAACCCGCTCCGGGGCAACGACAGTGACCGGAACGGCTGAGCTGGCCGCCACCGGGCCACTGCTGCTGGCGCTGGGCGTGTGCCTGCTCGCCGGGCTGGTGTCGTTCGCCTCGCCGTGTGTGGTTCCCCTGGTGCCGGGTTACCTGTCGTACCTGGCCGGGGTCGTCGGCGTGGAGGAACAACCCGGCGCGGTGAAGGTGCATCGGCAGGCCCGCCTGCGGGTCGCCGGGTCGGCGCTGCTGTTCGTCGCGGGCTTCACGGCGGTCTTCCTGCTCGGCACCATCGCGGTACTCGGGATGACCACCACGTTGATCACCAATCAGGTTGTGCTGCAACGTGTTGGTGGCGTCTTGACCATTGTGATGGGTCTGGTGTTCGTCGGTTGGGTACCGGCCCTGCAGCGCCAGGCCCGGTTCGCGCCGCGGTTGCTCACCGGCATCGCCGGCGCACCGCTGCTCGGCGCGGTGTTCGCGCTGGGCTGGACCCCGTGCCTGGGGCCCACGCTGACCGGGGTGATCACCGTGGCGTCGGCCACCGACGGCGCCAGCGTCGCGCGCGGAATCGCACTGGTGATCGCCTATTGCCTGGGGCTGGGAATTCCATTCGTACTCCTGGCCTTCGGATCCACCTGGGCGGTCGAAGGGCTGGGTTGGCTGCGCCGGCACACCCGGACCATCCAGGTGGTCGGTGGCGTGCTGCTGATCCTGGTCGGCGTTGCGCTGGTGACCGGGCTGTGGAACGACTTCATCTCGTGGGTTCGCGACGCGTTCGTCAACGACGTGAGGCTGCCGATTTGAAAACCGTCGACCTTCCGCGAGTGGACGGAAACGACCCCGAATTCCGTTCCGCGAAGGGGCCTCTGCGTCTGCTCGCGGTGATCCGGAACACCTGGCGGGCGTTGACGTCGATGGGTACGGCACTGGTTCTGCTGTTCCTGCTGGCGCTGGCCGCGGTGCCGGGAGCGCTGTTGCCCCAGCGTGCTCTCAACGCCGGCAAGGTCGACGAATACCTGCTGCAGCACCCGGTCATCGGGCCGTGGCTGGACCGGCTGCAGTTCTTCGAGGTGTTCTCCAGTTTCTGGTTCACCGCGATCTACGTCCTGCTGTTCGTCTCGCTGGTGGGGTGTCTGACCCCGCGGATCATCGAACATGCGCGCAGCCTGCGGGCGGTCCCGGTGCCCGCACCCCGTAATCTGGGCCGGCTGCCCAAGCATGCCGAGGCGCAGCTCGACGGCGATCCGCAGGCCCTGACCGAACAGATGGCTCATCGACTTCGCGGCTGGCGCAAGGACATTCGTCGCGCCGGGGACACCGTCGAGCTGTCGGCGGAAAAGGGCTACCTGCGCGAGTTCGGCAACCTGGTCTTCCACTTCTCCCTGCTCGGGCTGCTGGCCGCGGTGGCCGTCGGCAAGCTGTTCGGCTACGAGGGCAACGTCATCGTGATCGCCGACGGCGGTCCGGGCTTCTGCTCGGCCTCACCGGCGGCGTTCGACACCTTCCGGGCCGGCAACTCCGTCGACGGTACCTCCCTGTACCCGATGTGCGTGCGGGTCAACGATTTCCAGGCCCACTATCTGCCCAATGGGCAGGCCAAGACCTTCGTCGCGAACATCGACTACCAGGTGGGCGACGATCTGCAGTCCGGCGACTGGCGGCCCTACCGGCTCGAGGTCAATCATCCGCTGCGGGTCGGCGGCGACCGGGTCTACCTGCAGGGCCATGGATACGCGCCGACCTTCACGGTGACCTTCCCCGATGGCCAGCAGCGCAGCCAGACCGTGCAGTGGCGACCCGAGAATCCGCAGACCCTGCTGTCCTCGGGTGTCGTGCGGATCGATCCGCCGGCCGGCAGCCACCCCGACCCCGCCGAGCGGCGGAAGCATCAGATCGCGATCCAGGGATTGTTCGCACCGACCGAGCAACTCGACGGCAAGCTGCTCTCCAGCGGCTATCCGGCGTTGAACAATCCGGCGGTCGCGGTCGACATCTATCGCGGCGACACGGGCCTGGATACCGGCCGGCCGCAGTCGCTGTTCAGCCTCGACCCGCGCCTGATCGAGCAGGGCCGGTTGCAGAAGGTCGACCGGGTGAACCTGCGGGCCGGTGAGCAGGTGCGGCTCGACGACGGGACCCTGGTGCGTTTCGACGGGGCCACGCCGTTCGTCAACCTGCAGGTGTCCCACGATCCGGGCCAGTTGTGGGTGCTGTTCTTCGCGATGACGATGATGGCCGGCCTGCTGGTCTCGCTGGTGGTGCGCCGTCGCCGGATCTGGGTCCGTGTGGGGCCGGGCGGCGACGGCACCGGTACCGTGAACGTCGAGATGGGCGGCTTGGCGCGCACGGACAACTCCGGTTGGGGCGACGAGTTCGAGCGGCTCACGCAGCGATTGTTGACGCCGGCGGGCGAGGAGAAGGAGCGGCGCCGATGAACACCGAATACGTGGACCTCGTGCTGGCCCGCTACTCCGACTGGGCGTACACGTCGTCGGTGGTGATCCTGGTGGTGGCACTGCTGCTGCTGGCCGTCGAGCTGGCCTACAGCCGGAGCCGCATCGTAGCCGCGCGCGAACTGGTCAGCGCGGGGGCGGTGTCGGCCGACAGCCAGCGTCCCGGCGTCGTGGTCGAGGAACCGGCACGGACCATCGACGAGCGCGTCGGCCGCGCCGGGCTGGCTCTGGTCTACCTCGGTATTGCCGCGCTGTTCGGCTGCATCGTGTTGCGTGGGCTGGCCACCGAGCGTGTGCCGTGGGGAAACATGTACGAGTTCATCAACCTCACGTGCTTCTCCGGGCTGATCGCCGCGGCCATCGTGCTGCGCAAACCGCAGTACCGGGCGCTGTGGGTGTTCGTGCTGGTGCCGGTGCTGATCCTGCTGACGATTTCGGGGCGCTGGCTCTACACGAATGCCGCGCCCGTGATGCCGGCGCTGCAGAGCTACTGGCTGCCCATCCACGTGTCGGTGGTCAGTCTGGGATCGGGGGTGTTCCTGGTCGCTGGGGTCGCCAGCATCCTGTTCCTGCTGACGATGTCGCCGCTCGGCGCACCTGAGCGCGAAGGGAGGGTGGCCCAGATCGTCCAGCGGCTACCCGACGCCCAGACGCTGGATCGCATCGCCTACCGGACCACCATCTTCGCGTTCCCGGTGTTCGGGTTCGGGGTGATATTCGGCGCGATCTGGGCCGAGGAGGCCTGGGGGCGGTACTGGGGCTGGGACCCGAAGGAGACGGTGTCCTTCATCGCCTGGGTCGTGTACGCAGCCTATCTGCACGCCCGCTCGACGGCCGGTTGGCGCGACAAGAAGGCGGCCTGGATCAACGTCGTCGGGTTCGTGGCGATGGTGTTCAACCTGTTCTTCATCAACCTGGTGACCGTCGGCCTGCACTCCTACGCCGGGGTCGGCTAGGAGCAGGGCCCGGCTGGGCGTTTCAATGTGGCTTGTTGTCGGGATGGTTGAGGCGCCAGAGGAATTCGGGGTCGTCGTCGGGGCCGATGACGCGCTTGCCGGAATGCTGGGGCCGGGCGCGCACGGCACGCCACGCGGCGTAGCCCAATGCGGCCAGTACCAGGATGACCAGCAGGTACGTCACGACAACCTCCTTGAGATGAATATACGCCGGTCTGTAGTCTTCGGCCGATGCCTGCAGAGACCCCAGAAACCCCTGAAACGCCCGACGGTTCCGGACGACCCGGTGGCCGGATGGTGCTCGATGTCCTCGTCTATCTGTTTGCGCGACTGCTCCTGGTGGTCGCGCTGACCGCGGCGATCTTCTACGGCGCTCACCTGCTGGGCGTTGCGCAGTTCCCGTTGGTCATCGCGCTGTTGTTCGCGCTCGTCATCGCGCTGCCGCTGGGCATCTGGCTGTTCACGCCGTTGCGGCAGCGGGCCACGGCCAGCATCGCCGCCGTCGACGAGCGGCGTCGCCAGGACCGTGCGGATCTGCAGGCCCGCCTGCGCGGCGAGTCATCGTCCGAGTAAGCCACGGCGCGCCACGCTACCGTCAATCTTTCTTGACACGTGCGGTGGCGTCAAGATACCTTGACGACATGGCCGAATCCGATGAGGTGGCTACCGCCGATCCCGCGGTGGGCCTGCGTGCGGTCCGCGCACTGCAGCGACTGCAGGAGCGCCTCGAGGCCGTCCACGTGGCCAATGCCCGCGAGCAGGGCTGGAGTTGGCAGGACATCGCCGATGCCCTCGGGGTCAGCCGGCAGGCCGTGCACCAGAAATACCACCGAGGGGGATGAATGCAGCCCGAGCGATTCGCCCGTGACGCCCGCGCCGCGATGGTGCTGGCCGAGGCCGAGGTCCGCGAGCTCGGTGACAACGCCATCGGGCCCGAGCACGTGCTGGTCGGCGTTCTGCAGAGCGCGGGGCGCGACCTGGCCGCGTTGTGCTCGGCCGTGGGCCTGACCGTGGAGGCGGTCCGGGCCAGGCTCGACGGCGGCCGCGACGCCTTCACCTTCGACGATGACGCCGCCGCACTGGCATCCATCGGTATCGATCTGAAAGCCGTGCGCGAAAACGTGATTCGCACCGTCGGCGGCGACGCCTTCGACGACGCGCTGCGGCGGTCCGGGCGGCGCCGGCGGCGACGCGGTCAGATCCCGCTGGATCGGCCCGGCAGGAAGGTCCTCGAGTACGCCCACCGGGAACTCGGCGCGCGGCGCGGCCGGACGATCGAATGTGAGCATCTGCTGCTGGGCATTCTCGATGGCGGCGACCGCTACGCGATCGGGCTCATCGGCGAGCACGTGGACACCGAGCATCTGCGCAACGCGGTGACCGCTCTGCTGGACCAGGCGGCCTAGGCTCCGCCCAGGGCCAGGGCGGCGGCCACTGCCACGGCCCAGACCAGCATCGTCAGACCGGTGTCGCGGAGCACCGGAATCAGCTGCGGCCCGAGCGAACCGGATCGCACCGGCCCCGCGGCACGGATCGCCAGCGGAGTGGCGAGCAGGCCGGCCAGACACCACGGGGTGGCCGCTGTGAGTGCCAGGGTCAGCCCGCCGGCGACGGCCATCAGCACCAGATACAGCGCGCGCGTGCGTCGATCGCCGAGCCGAACGGCGAGCGTGATCTTGCCGGATTGCGCATCGGTGGGGATGTCGCGCAGATTGTTGGCGACCAGCACCGCCGACGACAGGCAACCCATCGCCACCGCGCAGGCCAGACCGACCCGGTCCACCCGCAGCGCCTGCGTGTACTGCGTGCCGAGCACCGCGACCAGGCCGAAGAAGACGAACACCGCGATCTCGCCGTAGCCGGAGTAGCCGTACGGTTTTGAACCGCCGGTGTACAGCCACGCGCCGGCGATGCAGGCCGCGCCGACGGCGATCAGCCACGGATTGGTGAACCAGGCGAGCGCCACCCCGGCGACGGCGGCCACCAGCAGGGCGATGACGGCCGCGGCCAGGACCGCGCGCGGTGCGGCCACCCGGGATCCGACCAGCCGCAGCGGCCCCACGCGGTCGTCGTCGGTGCCGCGCACACCGTCGGAGTAGTCGTTCGCGTAGTTGACGCCGACGATCAGTGCCAGCGCGACCGTGAGGGCGAGCAGCGCCTTCCACCACACCGCGGAACCCAGCCATGCGGCCGCCCCGGTGCCCGCGATAACGGGCGCAACGGCATTGGGCAGGGTGCGCGGTCGGGCGCCTTCGATCCACTGTGCGACGGTCGCCATGCCCCGATCGTCCCACGGCTGGGGCCCGCCCGACCCGGTGCACATTGTTGACACCTGTCAAGGTCATACTGGCCGGATGAAGACACCGATCTGTGAACAGTTCGACATCGAGTTCCCGCTGTTCGCCTTCAGTCACTGCCGCGACGTGGTCGCCGCGGTCACCAACGCCGGCGGCCTCGGCGTGCTCGGCGGCACGGCGTTCACCCCCGAACAACTGGAACACGAACTCGCCTGGATCGACGAACAGGTCCGTGGCAAGCCGTACGGCGTCGACATCATCGTTCCGGCCAAGTACGAGGGCAAGGGCGAGAACGTCTCCGGCGCTCAGTTGGCCGAGCGCATCCCGGAGTCCTACAAGTCCTTCGTCGGCGAATTGCTTGTCAGCCATGGTATTCCGGCCGACGACCGGACCCGGATCGGCGGCACCAACCTGTCCGGCGACACCGGCGAGGCGCTGCTCGAGGTCGCGCTGCGGCACCCGATCAAATTGATGGCCAATGCGCTCGGGGTCCCCCCCGCCTACATGATCGAGGCCGGGCGCAGCTCCGGAGTCCCGGTCGCCGCGCTGGTGGGCGCCAAGGAGCATGCACTCAAACAGGTGCAGGCCGGCGTCGACGTCATCGTCGCCCAGGGCACCGAGGCCGGTGGACACTGCGGCGAGGTGTCCACCCTGTGCCTGGTGCCCGAGGTGCTCGACGCGCTGGCCGCCGTGGGCAGCACCACGCCGGTACTGGCCGCCGGCGGCATTGTGACCGGCCGGCAGATGGCCGCCTGCGTGGCGATGGGCGCCGCCGGCGCCTGGACCGGGTCGGTGTGGCTGACCACCGAGGAGGCCGAGACCGCCCCGCACACCAAGCAGAAGTTCCTCGGCGCCAGCTCCCGCGACACCATCCGGTCGGCCGGCCGGACCGGAAAGCCGTCGCGACAACTTGTTTCGGACTGGACCGATGCCTGGGCGCCCAGCGAGGGTGGCCAGAAGCCGCTGCCGCTGCCGTTGCAGTCGATGCTCGTGGAGCCGGTGCTGCGCCGGGTCGACAAGCTGGCCTCCACCGGGCATGAGGGCGCCCAGGCCCTGGCGACCTACTTCGTCGGCCAGGGGGTGGGCTTGATGAACAAGGTGAAGCCGGCCCGCGAAGTGGTGCTCGAGTTCATCGAGGATTACCTCAGCGCGGCCGAACGACTCGCCGGTTCGGTCGACGACTGATGGCGTAGAAATACGTGGGTGCATGATCCCCGGAATCGCGGGGTGCTCCGACTGGCTGCGCCGGTGGGCCTGGCATTCATCCCACTCGGGATTGCACTGGGCCTGCTGATCACCCACGCGGGGCTGGCCTGGTGGTGGGCCCCGGTGTTCGCCGCGGTTCTCTACGCCGGATCGCTGGAGTTCCTGATGGTCGGCCTGGCGGCGACCGCCGCACCGGTGGTGGGTGTGATGGTGATCCTGGCGCTGTATACCCTGCGCCGCATGCCGGATGCCGTTGGCCGCCAACAACTCTGGTCGCTGCTGGCCGTCGGCGCCACCATCGGTCTGCACCTGTGGCGGGCCCGGCCGCTGCTGAGCATCCTGGCCGGCACGGCGATATACGTCGTGCTGATGTCCGTGTGGCCCTGACGCGGCAGCGGGCGGATCTAGGGCCCGAATCGCGCCAGCAGCGCCTGCCGGTCGATCTTGCCGATGCCGCGGCGGGGCACTTCCTCGACGATGTGGAGCTCGCGGGGTGCGGCGGTGCGCGCCAGCGTGCCCTCGACATGTGTGCGCAGCTCGTCGAGCCTGGGTGTGGCGGCACCGGGTCGCAGCACGACGGCGGCCACCACCCGCTGGCCGAGCCGGTCGTCGGCAACGCCGAACACCGCGCAGTCGGCGATCGCGGGGTGGGTGGCCAGGGCCGACTCGACGGGTTGCGGCAGCACCGTCAGGCCGCCGGTGCTGATCGCGTCGTCGGCCCGCCCGAGCACCCGCAGTGATCCCGAATCATCCAGGGCGCCAACATCATCGGTGCGGAACCAGCCTGGTTCGGCGAACGGGTCCGGATCGGGCGGATTCCGGTACCCACTGGCCAGCGTCGCGCCGCCCAGCACGATTCGGCCGTCGTCCTCGATCCGCACGTCGACCCCGTCGAGCGGCATGCCGTCGTACACGCAGCCGCCGGCAGTCTCGCTCATGCCGTAGGTGCGGACCACCGAGATATCCGCTGCGGCAGCCTCTTCCAGGATCCGGGCCGGGGCGGGCCCGCCACCGAGCAGGACGGCATCCAGGTCCGCCAGGGCGGCCAGGGCCTCCCGGTCGGGCAGACACTTGGCCAGCTGCGCGGCCACCAGGGAGGCGTACCGCCGACCCGACCCCATGGCGGCGACGGCGTCGGGCAGCCCGGCGGGATCGAACCCGTACGTGACGTCCAGTTCGACCGGAACCGTCCCCGCGAGCACGCTGCGGATCAACACCTGCAGTCCGGCGATGTGATACGTGGGCAGGACCAGCAGCCAGGTGCCGGTGCCGCCGAGTCGGTCGTGGGTCGCCGACGCGCTGGCGACCAGTGCGCGGGCCGACAACATCGCGCCCTTCGGGGTGCCGGTGGTGCCCGAGGTGGCCACCACCACCGCGACGTCGGCATCGATCTCCCGGCCGACTCCCAGCGCTTCGGTCAGCAACTCGCACTGGCGCAGATCGTCACCGGGCATCGGGGCCAGCGGGGCGCCGATGCCGTCGAGCATGCCCTCGACGACGGTCGACATCGACTGGGCCGACGGACCAGCGGGGACGACGAGTGCGCGCAGGGTGGCTATTCGCCCGCCTCCGCGTCGCGGGGATCGTCCAGCGGCCAACCGAAGTCGTCGAGGTGATCGCGGACCCGTTCGACGTCTTCGGCCGTCGGGAGCTCGTCGGTGATCCGCATGATGGCCGCCCCGATGTCGAAGTCGTCGAAAACGGGACGCCCGGCGAGTTCCAGCGCGACCGTCCTGACCTCGTCGGCGGTGAGCTTGCGGGACAGCAACGCCAGTAGCGGCAGATAGTCGTTCTGCGGAACTCCGTCCGGGTAGCCGGCGCGCAGCCACGTCACGATGGAGCTGAGGAATCGGTTCACCAGCTTGGCTCCTCGGATCAATCACTGCGCGTCTGTCAGGAATGTTAGTGCGCCCCCGGACGGATGCGCTGGACACAACATCGGCGGCGCTGGCGAACGCGCGCGGGACGGAATGTGAACAATTGGTGAACACGTCTCGCGACTGAAAAAACTGCCAGGTGGCACCGCTACTTGGTGACCAATGCCGTTAGGCAAATTCGAGCGCGTGGCCCCAGAATTAGCGCCATGAGCGCAGAGCTGATCATCCTGGTGCTGTTGATTGCCACGGCGCTGGCATTCGACTTCACGAACGGGTTCCACGACACCGGAAACGCCATGGCGACATCGATCGCTACCGGCGCTCTCAAGCCCAAGGTGGCCGTCCTGTTGGCGGGTGTCCTGAACCTCGTCGGCGCGTTCCTGTCCGTCGAGGTCGCCGTCACCGTCACGACCTCCGTGCTTAAGGTCCAGGACAGCAAGACCGGCCACCTGCTGCCGGGTATCGATGCCACTCTGGGCCTCGAGATCATCTTCGCCGGCCTGATCGGCGGCATTCTGTGGAACCTGCTGACCTGGCTGTTCGGTATCCCGTCCAGTTCGTCGCACGCCCTGTTCGGCGGCCTGATCGGTGCCGGCCTGGCCGCCATCGGGCTGAACGGGATCAACTGGACGGGTGTCACCCAGAAGGTGCTGATCCCGGCGCTGGCCGCCCCGCTGATCGCCGGCATCATCGCCGCCTGCGGCACCTGGCTGGTGTACCGGATCACCCGCAACGTCGAGAAGAAACACCGCGAGAGCGGATTCCGTTGGGGCCAGGTCGCGACGGCCTCGCTGGTGGCGCTGTCGCACGGCACCAACGACGCGCAGAAGACCATGGGCGTGATCGCCCTCGCGCTCATCACCACCGGACACCTCACCGGTGATGTCAAGGCCAACGGTCTGCCGCTGTGGATCATCGCCAGCTGCGCGCTCGCCATCGGCCTGGGGACCTACCTGGGTGGCTGGCGGGTCATCCGGACGCTGGGCAAGGGTCTGGTCGAGATCGAATCGCCCCAGGGCCTGGCCGCCGAGGCCTCGTCGGCCGCGATCATCCTGTCGTCCAGTGCCGCCGGCATGGCGCTGTCCACCACCCACGTCGCCACCGGGTCGATCCTGGGCAGTGGTGTCGGCAAGCCCGGCGCCGAGGTGCGCTGGGCGGTGGCCGGCCGCATGGCGGTCGCCTGGCTCGTGACGCTGCCGGCCGCGGCGCTGATGGGCGCGTTGAGCTTCTGGCTGGCGCACGGGGTGGCCGCGGTGACCTCGGATCTGATCGGCAGCCTGCTGATCTTCGCGATCCTGGTCGGGCTGTCGTTCTTCATCTGGTGGCGCGCCCAGCAGCAGAAGGTCGACCACACCAACGTCAACGCCGATTGGGACGCCACGACCAATTCCGTGGTGCCCGCCGAGGTCCGGTCGGCCACCCAGGCCCCGGCCGGCGACAAAACCACGATCGCCTGATCCGCCCTCAGAACACTTGGAACGTAAGGACTGATCCGATGAAATACCTGGAGAGCATTTTCCATGTGCTGGTAGTGGGACTGATCCTCGGTGCCGGCCTGCCCGCGCTGTTCGCTACCGGACTGCTGGCCTTCTCGGAGGGCTCCGGGGTGCCCGAGGCCGACGGTACGGTGCCCCGCCAGAACCCGGCGCTCAAGTTCGTGGGCCTTGTGCTGTTCGCGTTCGTCGCCCTGGTCATCCTGGCCGCGATCCTGTGGATCACCCGGGGAACCATCGTCCACCACTTCCATGTGGACCCCTTCCCGTTCCTGCCGAAGAAGTGATCTGACACATGCCTGAGACATCCAAGGTGTTCGAGAACGTTCTCAACTGGCTGCGCGCGGGCTATCCGCAGGGCGTGCCGCCCACGGACTACTACCCGGTGCTGGCCCTGCTGACCCGGACCCTGTCCGAGGACGAGGTGGTGCAGACCGCGCGGACGGTGCTGCTGCAGGGCGAGGAACCGGTGACGGTCGACCAGATCCAGGAAGCCATTCGCCAGGTTGCCGAGAAGGAACCGACCGAAGAGGAGATGCGGCAGGTTGCCGTCCGGTTGGCGTCGGTCGGCTGGCCGTTGGCCGGCCCGCTCGAAGTGGCCCCCGCGCGGGCCTGACGCGCTCTACCTGACGTCTCGGCGCAGCGGGTGGTCGTCGGGGACCTGCACGAAGATCAGCGCGACACCGTCGGGATCGGCGACGTGCATCTC
>RRZT010330221.1_pt1 | contig 55297 bp, 54 predicted proteins | sample 2165551 | NCBI WGS metagenome assembly RRZT01 (sample SAMN10456910, study PRJNA506462) | wastewater metagenome | biome: wastewater; feature: sludge; material: wastewater sludge; isolation source: wastewater sludge with Escherichia coli K12::gfp cells carrying plasmid... | place: USA: Moscow, Idaho... | reverse complement strand
TGATTGGCTACAACTTCAAACATCCGATCATTTCCGTTTTATGAGTTTTCGCGATGCCTGGAGAACACCTTACGATTCGCCATACGATGCCTTTATAAATTACATGAATATTTTAGCTGATTTTCTCGACAGGGTTAAACTACAGTATCCTACATCGATTGAAAATGAGGAGTTGAATGAACTTTTAAAGACAATAAATAATCAGGAAAAGGAAATTGAAGCGCTCGAAGAGCAGATTAAAAAGCTGAAATCACGAAAAAAGGAAGCGAGCTAAAAACTGATTTTGTTCTGATAGAATAAAAGATGAGTTGTATTAACCAAATATGGTTGCTACAACTTTTCTTTTTTGGGCACCATTTCTGAACTCACACAAATAAATACCTTGCCAGGTTCCTAAATTAACAATTCCGTTGCTTATGGGGATTGTAAGCGAGACACCTAATAAACTCGATTTAGCATGAGCCGGCATATCGTCAGGACCTTCGAATGTATGAGTGTAAAAGTGTTGATTTTCAGGTATAAGTTTGTTGAGAATTGAATTTAAATCAATTCGTACATCCGGGTCTGCATTTTCGTTAAGAGTAAGTGCTGCCGAAGTGTGTTTCAAAAACAAATGCAGCATTCCCGTCTGCGGAAGAGGTGGTAGTTTCATGAATATCTCGGAAGTGATTAAATGACAACCCCGGTGGTGTGTGTTTAAATAGAATTCTACTTGCTGAACCATTACGTATTTGTTTTATATAGCAAAAATACAACAAAAATTATTATTCAGGAATAATGTGAAAATGCAATTAACCGGAGTCAATTATAGTATTTTATAGAAAAAACCAACTTCGATTAACTTTATTTCGGATAGCCAAGTAGAATGGTAAAGTTTTTAATTGTAATTTTGTGAATTATTAAAAAATGGATGTAATGGAGAAATTACGCTTTCAGAGTTTTGCAAGCGGAAGTAGCGGAAATTGTTATTATATAGGAAGTAAGAAATACGGAATATTGATTGATGCAGGAGTAGGAGTGCGAACAATCCGTAAATGTTTGAGAAATATTGGACTGGATTTTGAAAATATACTGGCAGTGTTGGTAACACATGATCATGCTGATCACATAAAATCAGTTGGTGTATTGGGCGAGAAGCACAACATTCCGGTGTATGCAACTGCCGAAATGCATGCCGGGATATCAAAAAGCTATTGTGTAACTGAAAAGTTATATCAGAGTAAGCGATATTTCGAAAAATTAAAACCTTTTGAAATTGGCGATTTCACGATAGAAGCTTTTCCTGTGTCGCACGATGCTACTGATTGTGTCGGATTTACAGTAAAATACCTTGGTAAGCGATTTGTGTTTGCTACGGATTTAGGCTACGTGAGTACTGAAGCAGCCGAACATCTGAAACAGGCAGACTACATGGTTTTTGAAGCGAATTACGATGAAATGATGTTAGATCAGGGTGTTTATCCTGTTCATCTGAAAAATCGTATTAAATCGGACCGTGGACATTTGAGCAATATACAGTGTGGCTTGTTTTTGGCAAACAATTATCAGGCAAATTTAAAGTATGTTTTTCTGTGTCACTTAAGTCGCGAAAACAATATGCCCGATATTGCATTCGAAACAGTTCAATCGTGCTATGCCGAACGCGGTGTAAATGTGGGAGTAGATTTGCAGTTGGTGCCACTCAATAGATTTACGCCTTCTGAACTTTATGATTTTTAAATATATATATTTCGACTCAAAGATAAATTAAAACCCGATTTATGGATAAGAAATTGGTTATAATACCAACCTATAACGAAAAGGAAAATATTGAAAACATTATTCGTGCCGTATTCGAACTGAATAATGATTTTCATATTCTCATTATCGAGGATGGGTCGCCCGATGGTACTGCGGCTATTGTGAAACGTTTGCAAACTGAATTCAGTAGCTCACTGTTTATGGTAGAACGCAAAGGTAAACTGGGGCTTGGCACCGCCTATATTGCCGGATTTAAGTGGGCACTTGAGCACAATTACGATTTTATATTTGAAATGGATGCTGATTTTTCGCATAACCCGAAAGATTTGCCCCGATTGTACGATGCTTGTATAAAACAGGGAGCTGATGTGGCAATAGGTTCGAGATATGTGTCGGGTGTAAATGTGGTGAATTGGCCCATCGGACGTGTTCTGATGTCATATTTTGCCTCAAAATACGTACGTTTTGTGCTTGGTATGAAAATTTCGGATACTACAGCAGGGTTTAAATGTTACAGGGCTAATGTGTTACGCACTATAAATCTTGATAATATTCGTTTTAAAGGTTATGCTTTTCAGGTCGAAATGAAATTTACAGCTTACAAGTCGGGTTTTAAGGTAATGGAAGTTCCTATTATTTTTATTAACCGTGAGTTGGGTACGTCTAAAATGAGCGGAGGTATTTTTAGTGAAGCTTTTTTAGGGGTTATACAGTTAAAAATAAACAGCTGGTTCAAAAAATATCCTCAAAAAACGGTGTAATACTTGGTTTTTTATGGCAAAAATACTGATTAAAAATGCAACTATAATAAACGAGAATAAATCGTTTACAGGCAGTGTGCTGATTAATGGCGAATACATTGAAAAAGTTATTGAAAATGCAGAACTGGCTGATTACGAGAAGAATTGTACTGTAGTTGATGCCGCCGGAAAGTTACTTATTCCCGGTGTAATCGACGATCAGGTGCATTTTCGTGAGCCGGGTCTGACGCACAAAGGTTCAATTTATACTGAGTCGCGTGCTGCGGTTGCAGGTGGTGTTACTTCCGTAATGGATATGCCTAATACTATGCCTCTTACAACGACTATTGAGGCGCTGGAGGCCAAATATGTTTTAGGATCTGAAAAATGTTTGGCAAATTACTCGTTTTATATGGGTGCTACCAATAGTAACCTCGATGAATTGAAAAAGGTGAATCCTCAGAATGTGTGTGGTTTAAAGGTGTTTATGGGTTCATCAACCGGAAATATGCTGGTCGACAATACTCAAACACTCAGCGCAATATTCAGTGAAATACCAATGCTAATTGCTACACACTGCGAAGACGAGGCAACTATTCAGGCTAACAAAGAGTATTACAAATCAATACATGGCAATGATTTATCCATCGAATTTCATCCGCTGATACGAAGTGCCGAAGCCTGCTATCGTTCATCGTCATTTGCTGTAGAATTGGCTACAAAATACAGTGCCCGCTTACATGTTTTGCATATTTCGTCGGCACAGGAAATGTCTTTGTTCGATAATAAAGAAGATTTAGCCGATAAAAAAATTACTTCAGAAGTTTGTGTACATCATTTGTGGTTTTCGGATAAGGATTATGCTACTTACGGAAACCGCATAAAATGGAATCCGGCAATTAAATCGGAAAACGACAGAGTCGCGCTTGTTGAAGCACTCAATAATAACAAAATTGATGTAGTAGCTACCGACCACGCTCCTCATTTATGGCGTGAAAAAGAAGGCTCCTGTTTAAAAGCTGCTTCGGGCGGACCGCTTATTCAGCACTCTCTTGTAGCTATGCTTGAAATGGTTCGTAGCAATACTTTTACATATGAAAAAGTTATTGAAAAAATGTGTCACGCTCCTGCTATCTTATATCGGGTAAATAAACGTGGCTTTATACGCCCGGGTTATTTTGCCGATTTGGTGCTGGTTGACCCCACAAAAGAGTATACTGTTAATAAAGATAATATCCTGTATCATTGCGCTTGGTCACCTTTTGAAGGCACAACATTCTCGCATCAGGTTCTATCAACCTGGGTAAATGGTGAACTTGCATACAGCAACGGCGAAGTCATTGAAAACAGAAGAGGAAAACGACTTACTTTTAATTTTTAAACCATGAAACTGTTTAAGTCAAATGTTATTTTTGCAATAATGGTATTAACCATTTTTACTGCCTGCAATAATTCATCCAAAAAAACAACGAGTTATATTCATAATGAAGGAATGGCTCAGGGAACTTATTATTCGGCTACCTATTTGCAGCCTAATGGTAAAGACTTAAAAGCTCAACTCGATTCTTTTTTTGTAGCCTTTGATAATTCATTGTCCACCTACAATCCTAAATCGGTAATATCACGTATCAACAGTAATGAAACGGATAGTACAGACCTGTATTTCCGTGAAATGTTTGAAGCTTCTCAACGAATATCAGTAGCCACAGAAGGTGCATTCGATATAACTGTTGGTCCATTGGTAAATGCCTGGGGATTTGGATTTAAAACGGGAAATACTGGTAGTGTAAATGTTAAGGAGCTTTTGCCATTTGTTGGGTATAATAAAGTGAAAATTGAAAATGGAAAGCTCGTAAAACAGAATAAAGCTATTGTGTTGGATGCCAGTGCTATCGCTCAGGGGTATTCAGCCGATTTAATAGCCGAGTTGTTTGAAAAAAACGGTTGCGAGAATTATATGATTGATATAGGTGGCGAAATAGTTTGCAAAGGAAAAAATCCGAAAGGAACTAATTGGCAAATTGGTGTAGATAAGCCGATAGATGATCCGGCAAATGAAAATGGCGAACTTCAGGTTGTATTAAATATAAGCAATAAAGCATTGACTACATCGGGTAATTACCGCAAGTTTTACTACAAAAATGGTAAAAAGTTTGCTCATACCATCGACCCCGTTAGTGGATATCCTGTACAGCACGATTTATTGAGTGCAACTGTCGTGACTGACAATTGCACCGATGCTGATGCTTATGCTACTGCATTTATGGTTATGGGGCGCGAAAAGGCCATAGAGCTTTGCAACAAAACACCTGGTTTGGAGTGTTATCTTATTTACACTGATAACGATGGAAAGTATCAGGTAGTTTATTCAAAAGGATTTGAAAAATATTTTGTTAAAAAATAGAATCCATAACCTGTATTTTTCTCAAAAATTTGATATTATTTTTTTATTACCAATATATTAACTAATTTTGCAGTCCGAATTTTTTTATGAATAGAATTGTCAACGTTCTGGTTTTGTCGGTACTTATTTTAAGTTCCTGTGGCGAATACCAAAAAATACTGAAAAGTACCGATCCCGAATTGAAGTACAACAAAGCTGTTGCATATTTTGAAAAAGGCGATTTCATGAGGGCAACAACCTTGTTCGATGAAGTGTCGACTTATTTCAAAGGTACAGAACGTTCTGAATACGTTCTGAATTATCTGGCTAAATCATACGTAGGTCAGAAAGATTATTTTTCGGCAAGTGAGTATTTTAAAACATACATTAAAACTTTCCCTAAAGGACAGTTTGCAGTAGAGTCAAAATACATGATTGCATATTGTTATTATATGGATTCGCCTGATTCTCGTTTGGATCAATCGTCAACATACGATGCAATTGCGGCCTTACAGGAGTTTTTAGACATTTATCCTGAAAGTGAAAGGGCAAATGATGCCATGAAACTACTGGATGAAATGAATGATAAGATTGCCATGAAGTATTACCAAAATGCTAAATTGTATTACAATTTGGGTAATTATATGGGTAACAATTATCAATCGGCAGTAATCACGGCTCAGAATGCTTTAAAGCATTATCCGGCCACTAAATACCGCGAGGAATTGTCGTTTATTATTCTACAGTCAAAGTACGAAGAAGCAGTACAGAGTGTATATGAAAAACGTATTGACAGGTACAGAATGGCTATTGATGAGTATTACAACTTCATCAATGAATATCCCGAAGGGAAATATAAAAAACAGGCCGAAAAGATTTTCAATGAAGCAAAAAAAGTAGTAAAAGATTAAATAACTGAATTATGGAACTAAAGAAAATAAACGCTCCTTCGAGCACCATTTCGCGCGATATGAACGAAATGAGCGCAAATATTGGCAATGTATACGAAACTGTAAAAATCATCGCTAAACGCTCAAATCAGATCAACGTTGAAATTAAAGCCGAATTGGATAAAAAACTACAGGAGTTTTCATCGTTGAACGAAAACATCGAAGAAGTTTTCGAAAACCGTGAGCAGATTGAAATATCACGTTATTACGAAAAACTTCCAAAATCAACATTATTGGCTACACAGGAATTTATTGAAGATAAAGTTTATTATCGTAATCCTTTAAAAGACAATAAACTAAAGTAATTCAACATAATATATGTTTTATCAAAAGAACTGTACGTTTTACTAAACCGTACGGTTCTTTTGTTGTTTTATAATGTACCGTTTTTGATAACATTTTTGTATATTTGCGTATAATACTTTACATTAATCAGTATGCTAAAAGGGAAAAGAATTATAATTGGAGTAACCGGAAGTATTGCGGCTTATAAGTCGGCATTACTTATTCGTTTACTTGTGAAGGAAGGAGCCGAGGTGAAAGTGGTAATGTCTCCCTTGGCAAAAGAATTTATTACCCCGCTTACATTAGCCACACTTGCTGGCAGCCCTATTTTGGTTGATTTCTTTAATCCTGAAAATGGCGACTGGAACAGTCATGTGGATTTAGGTTTGTGGGCCGATGCCTACCTGATAGCACCTGCTACAGCCAATACTATCGGGAAAATGGTAAACGGTGTTGCCGATAATTTGCTGCTAACTACATATTTGTCGGCTAAATGCCCGGTTTTTGTGGCTCCGGCCATGGATTTGGATATGTTTGCGCATCCAACCACCAAACGCAATCTGCAAACATTGAAGTCGTTTGGCAATCAGATAATTGAACCCGCTGTAGGCCAATTAGCCAGTGGTCTCGAAGGAAAGGGTAGGATGGAGGAACCGGAAAATATTGTTCGTTACCTGAATGATTATTTTACTCCCAAAACCATGTTGGGTAAAAAAATTATGATTACTGCCGGCCCTACATACGAAAAGATAGATCCTGTTCGTTTTATAGGTAACTTTTCGTCGGGTAAAATGGGTTTTGCATTGGCCGAATCGTGTGCGCGCCAGGGAGCCGATGTAACATTGATTACCGGCCCGGTAAAACTATCTGCAAAGCACCAGAATATTACACGTATTGATGTGGATTCGGCTGCCGAAATGCATAAAGCGGTTTCAACAAGATTCGAAAAAATGGATGGTGCCATACTTTGTGCTGCCGTGGCAGATTTTACACCTGTTGATACCAGTAATTCGAAAATTAAACGGGAAAAGGAACATCTTTTTATTGAACTAAAACCAACAGTTGATATTGCTGCTGAACTAGGTAAGAACAAAAGAGGCGACCAGTTTGTAGTAGGTTTTGCCCTTGAAACAGATAATGAAGAGCAAAATGCTATTGCAAAAATGGAGCGAAAGAATTTTGATTTTATCGTTTTAAATTCTTTACAGGATCATCATTCCGGTTTTGGTTTTGATACCAATAAAGTAGCTATCATTCATCGTTCAGGCTTAAAAAAACAGTACGAACTTAAAAGTAAACTGGATGTAGCCGACGATATTGTAAATGAAATAAATACGTTAATATTTTAATGTAACACACTTTTTTAATGAGAAAGATTATTTTAGTCGTAATTTTATTTTTTCAAGTGGCTTTTCTAACTTCACAAGAGTTAAAATGTACGGTTACAATTAATTCCGACATGATTAGTGGTACCAATAAATCGGTTTTTAATACACTTCAAAAATCTGTAACCGAGTTTATGAATAATCGCCGATGGTCAGAGTTAACTTTTGCCACTTCCGAGAAAATTGAATGCAATATGGCTATTATAATCAAAAAAGTGGATGGCGATAATTATACCGGAGAAATACAGATTCAGTCTCGTAGGCCTGTTTACGGAAGTTCTTACAATACTACTTTGTTTAACTTTAAGGACAATGATTTTTCGTTCGACTACAAAGAGTTTGAACAATTGGAAATGAATGAAAACACCATTACTTCCAACCTTACTGCGGTTTTGGCCTATTATGCGTATATTATAATCGGATATGATATGGATTCGTACTCAAAGCTGGGTGGAACTCCTTTTTTTGAAGCTGCCGAAAAAATTGTAAACGATGCGCAATCAACCAGTTTTAGTGGATGGAAAGCTTTTGAAAGTTCAAAAAACAGGTATGCGTTGGTAAATAATCTTTCTGATGAAGCATTTAAAAAGTATCGCCTTTATTTTTACGAATACCATCGTTTAGGGTTGGACGAAATGTCGATAAACATGACAAATGCCCGTACGCGGATAGCTACCGGATTACCATTGTTGCGCGAAGCAAACCGTGCTCGTCCGTCGGCGCTTGTTATAACATCATTTCTGGATGCTAAAAACGATGAATTAATCAATATCTTCTCCAAAGCTACCGATAAAGAAAAGAAAGAAGCGGTTCAGGTACTCACGGATATAAATCCTACAAATGCTGAACGTTATGAAAAAATTCTGAATTAGTTTTTATGCTCAAGTCGCTCTATATTTCTAATTATGCACTTATTAACGAATTGAATATCGATTTCTATTCGGGTTTTTCAACTATTACCGGCGAGACAGGTGCCGGAAAATCGATAATTATGGGTGCACTGTCGCTTATTTTAGGACAGCGCGCCGATTTAAAATCATTGAAAACGGATACCGATAAGTGTATAATTGAAGCCGAATTCGACTTGTCGTCCTATTCGAAACTGACCACATTTTTTACGGATAACGATATTGATTTCACTCAAAATGATTGTATTATACGTCGTGAGTTAACAGCCGCAGGTAAATCTAGGGCGTTTATTAACGATACGCCAGTTGCGCTCAATACGCTGCGCGAATTAACCACCCAACTAATTGATATCCATTCGCAGCATGATAATTTGCTGCTTTATAATCCCAACTATCAGCTTGACGTGGTAGATGCAATAGCCTGTAATTCAGTGCTGCTTGATTCATATACCGAAAAGTATAATTATTGGATAAATTTAAAATCCGAACTTAAAAAACTGGAAGAGAATGCCCGTAAAATGGCATCCGATCAGGACTATTTAAATTTCCAGTATAATCAGCTTTCGGAAGCAAACCTGCAAACTGATGAGCAGGAGTTGCTTGAGAAGGAACAGGAAATGCTGTTGCATGCCGAAGATATTAAAACCGGCTTATTGCAAACACAGGTTTTATTGGACGATGATAACGCTGTTTTACCACTACTAAAAGAAGTTATTCATGTTGTTTCGCATACAAAAAACTATTTGACCGATGCTACTGAATGGTTAGAGCGCCTCAATACCTGTTATGTTGAATTGAAGGATTTGAACTCGGAAATGACTAAATATGCGGATAATGTAGAAGATAACCCTGAGAGATTGCAATTTCTCAACAACCGATTGAGCGAGATTTATACCTTATTAAAAAAGTACAAAGTTTCTGATGTAGCACAGTTAATTGAATTACGTGACGCTTTGGAGCTACAGCTTCAGCAAATTGATTCATCGGACGAAGATATTGCCTTATTAAACGAGAAGATTGAACTGGCGTATTCTGAGATGTCGTTACAAGCTGATTTGGTGACTGTATCGCGTTCAAATGTGTTATCGAACATTGAAAACTATTTGATAAAACGCCTCTCGGAACTCGGAATGCCAAATATTCAGTTCAAAATACAATTACAGAGTAGTGCCGATTTTGGTTTGAAAGGTCGCGATGAAGTACAGTTCTTATTCTCAGCAAACAAAAACAGAGATATGCAACCTGTACAGCTTATTGCTTCGGGCGGTGAGATTTCGCGTTTAATGCTTTCGCTTAAAGCGCTTATTGCCAATAAGGCTGAGCTGCCGACAATAATTTTTGATGAGGTCGATACTGGAGTATCAGGTGAAATTGCACACCGTATGGGCGATATTATGGCCGAAATGGGTGAAGTAATGCAAGTGCTAACCATTACTCATTTACCTCAGATTGCGGCGCGTAGCAATACGCAATATCGTGTGTATAAAGATGAAAGTGGTGAGCAGTCGCAAACCTTTATTGAGTTGCTCAGTCAAGAGCAACGTGTAACCGAAATTGCGCAAATGCTTAGTGGTAAGAATTATTCAGAAATAGCTGTACAGAATGCACGCGAATTGTTAGCAAAGTAATTTCATTTAAATAAACATGCCATTGCGTATTGAATTTGCTACTTCGGCTCCTTTTATTTTCGTAACAAGCGTAAGTGCAAATTCCATCGCCACACCGGCTGCTTTGGCTGTAAATACATTCCCTGATTGAGCCTGCATTTCGTTTGAAACAGTTGCATCCAATAATTTGTCCTCAAAACCCGGATAGCATACTGCTTCTTTTCCTTTCAACAGTCCTAATTGCCCAAATATACTTGGTGCGGCACAAATAGCAGCAATATCTTTGTTGGCATCGGCTTGTTTTTTTATAAGTGAATTTAAACCTTCGTGCAAAGCAAGATTGTAAGTGCCCGGCAACCCACCAGGTAAAAATAATAAACTATCGGACGAAAAATTTGTTTCGTGAAAACAGACGTCTGCCATAACTGTAATACCATGAGCCCCGCATACAGCCTTGTTTTCAGAAATGGAAACAGTGATGACCTCAATACCGGCTCTTCTGAAAATATCGATTGGTGCTATTGCCTCGATTTCCTCAAATCCTTCGGCTAAGAATAAATAAATCGTCATATTACCTGAGTTTGAAATTATACGTTATTTTACCGGTTGAAATACCATTTCCGGATGAAAAACGGGTACGTTTTGCCGCAGTAATAGCCGCATTGCGCGTAGCCGCATCCGATATATTGGTAGGTGAACCTACAGAGGCACTTATTACACTACCATTTTCATCTACTCTGATATTAACAGTAATACGTCCTTCTACATCATTATCATAACTTGGCGATACAAGAGCTCCTTCAAGTGAGCGGCCACTTAGTGACCATGAGTTGCCTCCTGAATTTCCCTGACCTGCCGGATTACCCTGACGTGTATCGCCGCTGGTAGTTCCACTACCTTGCGAATTACTGTTGCCAAACAAACCGTTCATTGCATTGGCTTTCTCAATAGCTTCCTGTTCTTTGCGTTTTTTCTCGTTGGCTAATCGTTGTTGTTCCAATCGCTGACGCTCAAGTGCTTCTTTTTCCTGTTTTTCTTTCTTTTTTTGCTGCGCAATGGCCAATGAATTATTATCCTGAGTCAATACTTCTTCTTTCGTTGTTTTAGGTGCTGCAGGTGGTGGGGTAGTAGCCCGAACAGTTGGCTCAGGCGATGGAGTCATGGTTTGTCCGGCTCCCATATCAGTTTCACCAAAACTAACCATTATACCTTCATCTTCTTCAGGTTTCTGAAGTCCGGGCATCACAAACAGGAATAATAACAGGATAATTGATCCGGTTAATATTGCAGAACCTATAACACCATATGTTTCAGATTTCTTCACTTATCGGCTGATTTAGTGGCTATTACCAGTTTTAATTTGTGTTGATTCGCAATGTCGAGTACTTTTACCACTTCTTTGTAGGCTATTTCCTGATCGGCATGTAAAGCAATATATGTAGTGGAATCCTGCGCAACGAGACTCATAATATGTGCTTCAAGTGCTTCAGGAGCAACTGCTACAGGCATATCCGATCCTACTGCTACCGAATAATTTCCTTGCGCATCTATTGATACTTTTGCAATAACATTTTTTGTGGATGTAGTTGCATTGCTCTGCGGTAAATTAATTTTTATATCGTTTGGCGACGACATGGTTGATGCTATAATAAAAAATAGCAACAACAGGAAAATTATGTCGGTCATTGACGACATTGCAAATCCTGCGTCGGCCTTTATTCTTTTTTTTAATGCCATCTTTTTGAAGTTAGAAATTAGAAGTTAGAAAATTGAAGTCGGAAAAGTAAGTTTCTTAAAAAACGGATTAAGCTGGTTCGTTCAGTAAATCCAGAAACTCCATTGTACGTCCTTCCAGTTTTCGAACAACTGATTCAACTCTGGAAACCAGATAGTTGTATGCAAAATATGCAATGATACCCACAATCAAACCTCCTATGGTAGTTACCATAGCCTGATACATACCTACAGATAAATCGCTCATTTGTATGGTTCCTGAATTGTTTAACGACATGTTATAAAATGTAGTAACCATACCTGTAACTGTTCCCAAAAAGCCAATCATCGGGGCACCACCCGAAATAGAAGCCATAAAAACGAGTCCTTTTTCGAGTTTAGCAACTTCCAGATTACCAACGTTTTCAATAGCAATCAGTACATCGCTCATGGGTCGTCCTAAACGACTGATTCCTTTTTCAACCATTCGTGATGTTGGCGAGTTGGTTTCGCGACAAAGTTTCATTGCCGATTCAATTTTACCTTCGTATATATAATCGCGAATCCGATTCATAAACGTATTATCTTCTTTCAGTGCAGCTTTTAGTGTTATCAGTCGCTCTATTAACAAATAAAATGCAAATGCAAGCATAGCAACAAGCACATACATAATGGGGCCACCATACTGAAACATTTCCCACATATTCATTTCTTTCGAAACAGTTTGAGCAGTAACATCTGTTACGGTATTGTTCGTAACCTGAAGAAGTGTCATTAAATTCATATTTTTATTATTTGCAAGTTTTTTACTAAAGTTATTTTACAATAATTGTACCACTATAATAACTGAGCTTTGTAGGCATTTATTGTGTTTTCGAGACCCAGATAAAGTGCATCAGCTATCAATGCATGGCCTATAGAAACTTCATCAATCCATGGAATAGTTTGGATCAGGTACTGTAAGTTTTCAAGACTCAGGTCGTGTCCGGCATTTAAACCCAAACCTGCTTCTTTCGCTTTTTGAGCCGCAAGTAAAAAGGGTTCAACAGCTTTTACTTTGTCTGTGGGATAATTGCTGGCATAAGGTTCGGTGTAAAGTTCAATTCGGTCGGCACCGGCTTTTGCAGCATAAATAACCATTTCGGGGTCGGCATCTACAAATATTGATACGCGAATACCAGCTGCTTTAAAAGCTTCGGTTTTCGTTCGTAGAAACTCAAAGTGTTTTTTTGTGTCCCAACCGGCATTGGATGTTATGGCATCATGTGCATCGGGTACCAAAGTCACCTGATGAGGTTTCACGTCAAGTACCAGTTGTGTAAATGTATCGTTAGGGTTACCTTCAATATTAAATTCGGTACTCAGGGCGCTTTTTAGTTCATACACATCAGAATAGCGTATATGACGCTCATCGGGGCGTGGATGCACTGTAATTCCGTGTGCTCCAAATTTTTCGCAATCAAGCGCTACCTTTAATACGTTTGGCACATTTCCACCACGGGCATTACGTATAGTGGCAACTTTATTGATATTTACACTTAATTTTGTCATTTTCTGTTTATTTTGCTCCCACAAAATTAGTAAAAAAACTTCAACGAGCAGATTGTTAAAAGCTTGTAAGTTGATTTTTAAAGATACAAAATCTTTTTTGTACTTTTGTTTAAATAATTTCATCGGTTTATATCGACTAATAATTATTAATCAACTTATTATAAAAACAGAATGATTAAAATTGCAATTTTTGGTAATACATACAATGGCCTGATTACAACATATTTAAAGGTTTTGTATGAGTTCTTAAATCAAAATAATGTATCGGTTTTAGTTGAAAAAGAACTTTTTCAGAATGCAATGATTGTGGATGATTGTTGTTTGGATAATGTTGAAATTATTGAAAATGAGAATTTTATTTGTGATTATGCCATAAGCATTGGTGGCGATGGAACTTTTCTGAAAACAGCTTCATTAATAGGAGATAAACCTATTCCGGTATTAGGAATTAATATCGGTCGATTAGGTTTCTTGGCAGATGTACCTGCCGAAAACATGATTCAGGCTGTGAAAGCGATGTTGAACGGGCAGTTGATAACTGAGGAAAGAACATTATTGAAAGTGGAACGGTCGGATAAAATAAGAATAGAACTTCCGTTTGCACTTAACGAAGTTTCCATTTTGAAGCAGGATAGCTCGTCCATGATAAGTATACATACTACGTTGAACGGTGAACCTGTTCATACGTATCAGGCAGATGGTTTATTGGTGTCAACACCAACCGGCTCAACTGCTTATTCCATGAGTGTAGGCGGACCCATAGTTGTTCCGCAGGCCGGTAATTTTATTTTGTCGCCCGTAGCATCACATAGTTTAAATGTACGTCCGTTAATTGTTCCCGATAATTGGACGATTGATCTTGAAGTTAAAAGTCGCTCTAACAGTTTTCAGTTAGCGCTTGATGGACGTAGTACAATAGTGGACGATTCTACTCATTTACGTATTTCCAAGGCCGGTTTTACGTTGAAAATACTGAAACAACCCCGCCACACATTTTTTGATAATTTAAAAAATAAACTAATGTGGGGGGTTGATAAAAGAAATTAACTATTTTGTAACCGGAGGAGTTTTCGGAATCCTATCGAAAAAAGGATTTTTGGAGCTGCAACTTATTGGTATGCCGTATATAGAACTACACTGAGGCATTAACCCCATTTCCTGCACCACTCTGCCAACCGAGAACATGACTCTGTTATCAACAAAATGACGCGATGCTACTGCACATGCTGAACCGATAGCAATGCCTACATCTACTGTATTTATGGCACAAGGTACGTCCGGATGTTCTGTTTTTTCGACACAGGTTTCAAAGCCACAATACCCGCAATTCAAATTATGCAATTGCTGACGGGTACCAATTAAAACAATTACTTCAGATTGAAGTATGTTTTCGGCATCGCGTGTTACAAATTTTAGCCCAGTTTCCTGACTGTATTGCAACATTTTTTCCGAGATTTCCTGTATTGTTTCACCGTAAACCATAGCTACTTCAATAATATCGAATCCTTTTCCCTTGGGTGCTGTCCGGGCAGCTGTCATCATTTCGTTAGCCACCCCGAGCAAACGTTCTGTTCTGGTATCGCGTTCATTTATAAGCATAACAGTTTATTATGAATTTACAGTTTGTTCGATACTATTTAATTAATGATGCTGCTGCAGAATCAATATAGAAACTTAGGTTGTTTGATTGGTTGCAAATATGCCAAACCGGATATTTTTCGGCCACTTTATCGTCGTTACGAATTTCAAGAAGCTTTCCCGATTTATTTTCACCTGTTACCAAAAATACTGTTTGTAACGCATTAGTAATTGTATTTCCGGTCAAAGTAATTCGTTTCTGGTTGGTGTATGGATTGGTATTTACTGCCACCGATACGTCAGTATCTAATAAAGATAAATCGTTGGGGAAAATAGATGCAGTATGCCCATCTTCGCCCATACCTAACAATATTAAGTCAAAAACAGGAAATCCGTTTTTTGCAGGAAGTTCTTTCAATAATAGTTTCTGATATCTGTCAGCCTCGTATTCCGGTATTTCTTCGCCATGAATTCTGAAAATATTATCGCCCGGAACGAAAGTGCGTTGCAGGAATGCATCGTATGTCATACCGTAGTTACTTTCAGGGTTTGTAGGCTCTACGCAGCGTTCATCCACCCAAAATAGCCGGACTTTCTTCCAGTTTACTGATGTCTCGTATTCTTCACCCAACAATTCGAAAAGTAAACGGGGCGTACTGCCTCCTGAAACAGCTATATTAAGAAATTCGCTATCAGAAATAATTTGTGTTTTTTCTTTAATAAGCTCAGCTACAGCCCGCGATGTTTCTGCGGGATCATCAAAAATTTGAAAATTAATTTGCATAAAAATATCGTGTGTGTATTAAAAAATATCATTATTCGGTTTTAAATTTCGCAAAAGGTTCGCGCCATTTCATGAATTTTTCATTGAATAAAGCGTCCGATTCTTTTGGTCCCCATGTATTACACTCATAAAAGTATAATGGAATATCCGGATCATTCTTCCATGCATTTAATATCGGGTCAACAAACTTCCAACTTGCTTTTACGGCATCAGCACGTGCATAAAGGGTTGAATCGCCAATCATACAATCTAAAATAAGACGTTCGTAGGCTTCAGCAATTTTTTTATCGGCCAAATCGGAATAATGAAAAGCCATGTTTACGTTTTGAACCTTGAATCCGGCTCCCGGAATTTTCATTCCAAAATCAACTGCTACTCCGGCATCAGGATGAATCCGAAGTATTATCATATTGTTTGGGTCGGTCAGGCATAATTGCTTGAATAGTTGTTGTGGAGCAGGTTTCAAATGTATTACTACTTCTGTTACACGTTCCGGTAATTGTTTACCTGTACGAATGTAAAAGGGTACATCGCCCCAACGCCAATTGTCGATATGCACCTTCATGGCTACAAAAGTCTCCGTTTTTGAATTGGGTGCTACGCCTGTTTCCTGTCGGTATCCGTTTTGAACTTTTCCATTCACTTCACCTGAAATATACTGACCGCGAACTACGTTTTCGGCCACTTCGTTGGGGCGAATCGGTCGCAGAGCCTGCAGTACTTTTACTGTTTCATTTCGGATTGAATCAGAATCGAAAACAGCTGGTGGTTCCATAGCTACAACAGCCATTACCTGTAGTAAATGGTTCTGAATCATATCGCGCAGAGCTCCTGAAGTGTCGTAGTAACCACCGCGATTGCCTACTCCAATTTTTTCGGACGCTGTAATTTCTATCCGATCGATGTATTTCCTGTTCCAGATGGGTTCAAAAAAACCATTCGAAAACCGGGTGACCATAATATTTTGAACCGTTTCCTTGCCCAGATAATGATCAATACGATAAATCTGGTCTTCATGAAATCCGTTGTGGAGCTTTTTGTCTAGTTCAATGGCCGTTTCATAACTGTAGCCAAACGGTTTTTCAACAATGATGCGTTTCCAACCATCAGTTTCGTTATTTAAACCGAATTTTACCAGGTTGGCAGCCACTACATCGTATAAAAATGGTGGAATTGAAAAGTAATAAACTATATTTCGGGCAAGGTTAAGATTGACAGATAGTTCGTCAATGAAAACCTTTAATGCACCAAAATCTTCTTCTGTTTGGTTATTAACTTTTTTATAATGGACTTTATCGAGAAATTGTGATAATAATAATTTGTTTGTTTCTAGTGATTTAGGTGCAAAAGTATGTAGAGCATCTTTCACATCATCGCGGTAAGTAGCCGAAGTTTTATCCTGACTTCCGGCGCCTAAAACTACAAAATTATCGGGTAAAAGGTTTTCAGCAAAGAGTTGAAAAACAGCAGGTAGTAGTTTGCGTTTTGCTAAATCGCCATTCGAACCAAAAATAACCAATATTTGCTCCTCAATATTATTTTTTTTCATCGCTTATTTATTTTACAGCCTATAACAAGAAATTCCGATAAAAGGTTTATCGGAATTTCCTACCAAACGATTCTTTAAATTAATATCAGGCAATGCCGTTTTTAAATTCTTCGGGATTATGCTTGTGTTTGAACGTAATTGCAAAAACCACAGCAACTACCAATGCATATGCCGCAAAACTCAACCAGATATTGGACCAGTCTTTTATATGTGTGATGGGGTCTTCAAACCATTTCGCAATCACAAATCCGGCAATAATATTGCCTAAAACCGCACCCACACCATTTGTCATTAACATAAATAATCCCTGAGCCGACGATTGTATATCAGAGCTGGTATTTTTTTCGACAAATAATGCTCCGGAGATATTAAAAAAGTCGAATGCCATACCATAGATAATACAGGAGGTAATAATGAGTGTAAAGCCTGCTACATCGTTTCCGGCCAAACCGAATAAACCAAAGCGTAATACCCAGGCTATCATGCTAAATAACATTACATTTTTAATCCCGAATTTTTTCATAAAAAACGGAATAGCCAGAATAAACAGCGTTTCAGATATTTGAGAGATGGATAATATGATTGTTGAAAAATTATTGATTAGTTCTCCTTTCGGGAAAACTGATGCGTCCTGTAAAAAACTGTCGCCATAAGCGTTGGTTAATTGAAGCGCGCCACCAAGCAACATGCTGAAAATAAAAAACATAGCCATCTTTTTTTGTTTAAAGAGAACAAATGCTTCTAATCCTAATTTTTGAATAAGTGATTTATTTACAGGTGCTTGCGATTTGTTGTTGTTGCGAACAACCGGCAAAAATAAAAAAGAGAATAGCGATAATACAAATGCAAAAATAGCAGAGATATAAAACGAAACCTTGATACTTTGCCCAAAACCCCATTCTTTTGTAAACAGGTTTGTTATCCACATGGCAGCAATAAAACCTACTGTACCCCATACTCTGATTGGTGGAAAGTATTCGGTAGGGTCCTTGTCTTCGTTTTTCAGGGCTTTGAATCCAACAGAGTTGTTAAGCCCTATAGTTGGCATATAAAACGACATGGCTACCAACAAAACCCAGAAAAAAGTAACAGGCGAATCGATAGAGGGTAGCAAAAGCATTGTAGCTCCAAACAACAAATGAAGTATGGCAAATACATAGTTTGCTTTCCATTTATCGGCAATTATACCAAACAAAGTAGGCATAATTAACGACGCAAATCCCATAGTGGAGAACACCAGTCCGAATTCAGCTCCATTCCACTGTTTTTCGACAAACCCATAATGGCCTAATGTCATCATCCACGCTCCCCAAACAAAGAATTGGAGAAAATTCATTATAATTAAACGTACTTTCAGTGTTATTTTCATGAGAATGGAGTTTTTATTCTGTAATAGTATTATTTTTTCTTTTTATGGCATCTCTAATAGTGACAGCCAGTTCATATCTTTCTTCCTGCAAAGCCATTTTTAGTAACTCTTCCAAGTCAGTTAAACTTAACTTATCGAGTTCAGCCGGCGTTAAATCCTCTGCTTTCACGTTAATTTCATCCTCATCGTCTGTTTTTTCATCCTCGTTTGCCTCAACTACTGTACCCACAATTTCCAATATCTCCGATTTGATATAAATGGGAGCATCACACCTAACAGCTAAAGCAACAGCATCGGAAGTGCGGGCGTCGACCACATATTCTTCGTTGTCTTTTTTTATGTGTAATTCAGAGTAAAATACATCACTTAACATGTTGTAAATCACAATTTTTTCTAACGAACTGCCAAAAACTTTCAGAATGTTGTTTATTAAATCATGCGTAAGTGGTCGGGGCGATTTTTTGTTGTTCAGCTTCATGGCTATTGATTGCGCTTCAGGTTCACCTATCATCACCGAAAATCTTCTGTTTCCGTGAACTTCACTCATTACCAATCCGTAAGTACCTACAATAGTTTGATTATAAACAAGCCCGGTAATTGTTAATTCTATTTCGTTATGCATATTTATTCAAAGCTGTATTTTAAAGCAAATATACGTATTATTTCTACACCTGAAAAACGTTTGCCTTTATATAAAACAGGTAATTTCACTTTTTTTATTACAAAAAAGGCTGATTCGAGTTGGAATCAGCCTTTTTCATGTTGTATGCAAATAATATTATTTTTTCCAGAGTTTACTCATATCTTCCAGAGTTTTACCTTTGGTTTCGGGAACCATTTTCCATACAAATATAGCTGATAGTACCGACATTACACCGTATAGAACATAGGTAAATGTAATACTAAATGCTTCGAGCATAGGAAAGGTAGATGAAACCACAAAGTTAGCTATCCACTGAGCAGCGACAGCTATCGCAACAGCTTTTCCGCGAATGGTGTTCGGAAATATCTCAGAAATAAGTACCCAGCAAATTGGTCCCCATGACATCATGAAGGCTGCTGTGTAAATTACAATGAAAATCAATGTACTAATTCCAATAATCTGACTATAAGCTAATGCGCCAATGGCAAACATACCTACAGCCATACCAATTGAACCGATAATCAGCAGAGGTTTACGACCAAATTTGTCGACAGTAAAAATTGCTACTAAGGTAAATATAATGTTGATTATACCCATAATAACAGTTTGCCACATAGCTGCATCGTTACCAAATCCTAATCCTTTAAAAATGGTTGGAGCATAATATAATACCACATTGATACCTACTGCTTGTTGAAAAATAGATAGCAAAATTCCGATAATCAGAACTTTCCATCCATAAGTCAAAACTTTTTCCACTTTCTCGTGAACAGTGGTTTTTATCTCAGCCAGGATTGTTTTTGCTTTAGCCGAGCCATTGATTTTACTTAGGATGGCAAGTGCTTTTTCATCCTCATGAGCAAGTGCGAGATAACGGGGTGTTTCAGGTACAAACAGCAGTAAAATGCCAAATGCAGCCGCTACAAAGGATTCTGAAAGGAACATCAATCGCCAACCTTCTGTGTTAATCCATTCTACAGGCTCGCCAAATACAATAAAGTAATTTACGAAGTAAACGATTAACATACCAAAAATAATCGCAAACTGATTCCACGAAACAAGTTTTCCACGTATTTCGGCCGGAGCCATCTCTGCAATATACATTGGGCAAATTGCCGATGCCAGTCCTACACCGATGCCACCTATAATTCGATAAATATTAAATGATACTAACAGGGTTGAAATCTCTGTTGAAGCATCAAAAAATATCATTTCGGGATAGCCTGAGCCAACAGCTGAAATGAAAAATAAAATGGAAGCAATAATTAACGACTTTTTACGACCGAAGCGGGTGGCAAATATCCCTGAAATCATTCCTCCGACAATACATCCTATTAATGCACTAGAAACGGTTGCACCGTGATAAAATGTTGCAGCATCGCCATAATGGGCAGCATCGAGCTGGAAAAATGATTTGATAGGATCTACGGCTCCCGATATCACAGCCGTATCATAACCAAAAAGGAGTCCTCCCAGTGTTGCCACCAAAGTAACTCCTACAATAAATAAATTATTTGGGTTTTGTGAGTTCATAATATTTTAATGTGCTAATATGCCAATGTGCCAATGTGCCAATTATAAGATTAGCATATTTTATTGGCAAATTGGCATATTAATTTATTGGCAAATTGTTTAAATATACATATTAACTATTGCTTCGTAAAGCTCTTGTTTGCCACTGATTTGTTTTGGCTCACCGTTTGCTTTAGCATAAGCATATACATCTTCGAAAGTCAGTTTGCCTTCTTCGAATTCTTTACCTTTACCTGAATCGTACGAAGCATAACGCTCAGAAATCATAGCCGGAATTGGTGATTCTTCCAAAATTGCAGCAGCAGCTTCCAGAGCACGTGCCATTACATCCATAGCACCGATGTGTGCGATAAATAAATCCTCGTTGTCGGTAGAGTTACGACGAATTTTAGCATCGAAGTTAGTGCCACAACCTTGCATACCACCGCCTTTCAATACTACCATCATAGCCTGAGTCAATTCGAAAATATCCACAGGGAACTGGTCGGTATCCCAGCCGTTTTGAACGTCACCACGGTTAGCGTCGATAGCACCCAACATTCCGGCATCCACTGCACATTGCAATTCGTGCTCAAAAGTATGGCCAGCCAATGTAGCGTGGTTAACTTCGATATTCAATTTGAAATCATTTTCCAATCCAAATTCTTTCAGGAAGCCAATAACTGTTTCAGCATCCACATCGTATTGATGTTTCATTGGTTCCATTGGCTTAGGTTCAATAAGGAATACACCCTGAAAACCTTTCGCACGAGCATAGTCGCGAGCCATTTGCAACATAGTTCCCATGTGTTGTTTTTCGCGCTTCATGTCTGTGTTTAAAAGGCTCATATAACCTTCGCGACCTCCCCAGAATACATAACCACGTCCACCTAATGCGATAGTAGCATCGATAGCGTTTTTGATTTGCAACATGGCACGTGCAGCAGCGTTAAAATCAGGGTTAGTGCTTGCACCGTTCATATAACGAGCTGGAGAGAATACGTTGGCAGTACCCCACATCAATTTAATGCCGGTAGCCGCTTGTTTTTCTTTTGCATATTCTACAATAGCTTTCAGGTTAGCTTCGTATTCTTCGATAGAAGCACCTTCGTCAACCAAGTCGATATCGTGGAAACAATAGTATTCGATACCCATTTTTTGCATGAATTCGAAACCTGCATCCATTTTGTCCTTAGCAGCCTGAACAGCATCAGTTGCACCTACCCATGGGTGTTTTTGAGTACCACCACCAAATGGATCGCCACCTTCAGCACACAAAGTATGCCACCATGCCATGCTGAATTTAAACCATTCAGCCATTGTTTTACCATACACTACTTTATTAGCATCGTAATAACGGAATGCTAATGGATTTTTACTTTCTTTTCCTTCGAATTTAATTTTTTCGATTGATGGGAAATACACTTTTGACATAATAATATATAATTTGATAATTAATAAATTCTTAAAATGTGCCAATATGCAAATGTGCCAATTGTTTTAGATTGTCTAATCTCATAATTGGCACATTTGCATATTAATTCATTGGCAAATTGGAAAGCCACTTCTCATACGCCACTTTTGTAGCTTCTATCTGTTCGGCTTCCGGTGTAATCACCATAATCTTTTTCAGGGTCGAAAATGCTTCTTTGGCATCTTTGTAGATGCCTGCTCCGATACCAGCACCACGTGCTGCCCCTACCGAACCATCGGTATTGTAAAGTTCTATGGTTGCTCCGGTAATATTTGCCAAAGTCTGACGGAAAATAGGACTCAAAAACAGGTTGGCATGTCCGGCACGAATGGTTTTTGTTTCGATTCCCATATCGTTCATGATATCCATACCGTATTTGAACGAAAATGCAATGCCTTCATGTGCCGCACGGATCAAATGGCCTTTGCTGATTCGGTTAAAGTTAATGCCGTGAACAGAGCAGTTTGGCTCTTGGTTGCCCAATACGCGTTCAGCGCCATTTCCAAAAGGAATAATGCTTACACCTTCGCTTCCTACCGGAACACCTGCAGCCAGTTCGTTCATTTCGGCATAGCTGATGCCTTCGGGAGCTACATTGTTTTTAATCCATGTATTCAGAATAGCAGTACCATTTATACAAAGCAATACTCCAACGCGAGTAGCATCTTTTGTATGATTCACGTGCGCAAATGAGTTGACACGCGATTGCGGATCGTATTTTGAGTCGCTGTTTACACCGTATACTACACCCGAAGTTCCTGCTGTAGCGGCAATTTCACCCGGGTTCAACACATTTAACGATAGTGCGTTATTTGGCTGATCGCCGGCGCGATAGGTTACCGGAGTACCTTCAGCCAATCCTAATTCAGCTGCAATATCTGCTTTCAGATTGCCTTGTTGTCCGAATGTCGGTACAATTTCCGGTATCAGAGCTGTGTTGAATCCGAAATAATCGAAAAGGAATTTAGCAGGTGCTTCGGCTTTGAAATCCCAGGCAATTCCTTCCGACAAGCCCGAAGCTGTTGTGCAGGCTTTACCTGTCATGCGCATAGCCAGATAATCGCCCGGGAGCATATAGTATTTAGCTTTTGCGTAGTTTTCCGGTTCGTTTTCTTTTACCCAGGCCAGCTTTGCCAGCGTAAAGTTACCCGGCGAGTTCAATACTTTTGTCAGGCACTCTTCTGTACCTATAGTTTCCAGGGCTTTTTGTCCGTAAGGTACAGCACGGCTGTCGCACCAGATAATAGCATCACGGATAGCTTTTTGTGCTTCATCCACCAACACCAAACCGTGCATTTGATACGAAATACCAATGGCCTTGATATCAGCCGCATTTGCATTAGCCTCTTCAAGCACCACCTGAGTAGCCAGCTTCAGGTTTTTCCACCATGTTTCAGTGTCCTGTTCAGCCCACCCGGCTTTCACTGACTTGATTTCCATTTCCTTTTTAGGAAAAAAAGCGGTAGAGATACATTCGCCTGTTTGTGCATTTACCAAACTTGCTTTTACCGACGAGCTTCCTAAGTCATAACCTAATAGATACATATTACCTCCTCTAATTTCCTACTCCCTAAATCCCCCTTAGGGGGGCTTAAAGACCAAGTATATTTATTTTTTTTTATTATCAAATACTAAACTTCCAAATTCTACTACTCAATTCCCCCTGTGGGGGATTAGGGGGCTGTATCTCTACTTCTTATACTTATACAGCCTTGCCGCCCGGTGCGCTACGCCTTCTTCTAATTCATCTAATGCAACTACATAAGGCCATTGTGCCACTTTTTTTCTGAAATTACGTACATCCGAATTACATTGATGTATTGTATCATATAAAATTTGAAGTTGTGTAATCGTGAATTTTCTTGGTAATAATTCAAATAACAGGCTGGGTTCAATATCCATGCGATGGCGAATATGTTCCAGGCCGGTTTTAATGATTTCCAGGTGGTCGAATGCCAAATTTGTGGTTGATGCTACATTCAAATCGTACCAATTGGCCTGTGTTGTTTCTGTTTTAAACTGTATTTTACGGTCAATTTTAATTAATGCCACATATCCTACAGTTACTATTCGGCCTATTTTAAGTTGCATAGTATTTTCAAGCCATAATATATCACGCGGGTTTTCGGTACGTTTTGGATTTCCAAAACTTCTGAACTGACTCAGGTAAATATTCTTGAGCCCGGTTAGTTCATTTAAAACTCTGTTGGCAGCATCATCCAGGTCTTCATTATTCAATATAATACTTCCCGGCAATTTTTTGTCGTTGTATTGTTTGTTATCATCAACAATTGAGCGCTCAATTAAGAGCACTTTCAGTTGAGAACCGTCGAATCCGAAAATTACGCAATCGACCGACACGTGTGGATTATAAATTATTGAACTGTTCATATCGAATACAAAAATATAATATCAATGTCAAATATTCTATTCTAAATATTATGTTATAAAACACATTATCAATAATTTAAATACTGTAATATGTACAATATAATATATTGAATTAGTGTATTGTTTACAATAAGTAATTTTAACAAAAATTGCTAATGTGCTGATAAAAGATTGCTTGCCGTTGATTGGATTCCGATTGTAGTTACCGTAATCAGTACAATAAGAATTAGCCGTTTTTCTTTGTATTTGAAATGATTGTATTTTCTTAAAAAAATGAAACGGTATCGACAAAAAGTCGTATTTTTGTAGTCGAATAGTGATTTCTATCAAAATAAAAATCGTTATAAAATGAATGCCGAAACAGAAATAAAAGAAGTTACCCGTTTTATAAGCAGTTATGCCGCATGTTTATTAGGCTCGGGGGTGCATACTTCGCGCGTAATACGTAATTCAACCCGTATAGCGGAGTCGTTTATGCTTACTATACATATGACTACGTTTCAAAAATCCATGATTATAACTGTTTCAAATAAAGATAGATCGCAATTGATTACCGAGGTAGTTGAAACGCCTACTTTGCCTATTAATTTTGAGTATAATTCAGAATTAAGTTCGCTGAGTTGGGATGCTTATGATAAACACTTAACTGTAGCTGAACTTTGGGATAAATTTGATGCAATTAAAAACAAACCCAAAATGAATCAGTGGATCATTGTTGTATTAGTAGGTTTGGCTAATGGTGCTTTTTGCCGGCTGTTTAGTGGCGACTGGATTGCAGTGGCAATAGTAGTTCTGGCAACAATGTTAGGATTTTATCTTCGATTACAATTGCACCATAAAGCCGTAAATCATTTTATTCAATTTACCTTATCGGCGTTTGTAGCGTCGTTTGTGGCATCTTCTTCGTTGTACTTTAGTCAGACTTCCGAAGTGGCAATAGCAACAAGTGTGTTGTATCTTATTCCCGGTGTGCCCTTGATTAACGGAGTAATTGATATTCTAGAGGGACACTCGTTAACGGGTGGTTCTCGTTTGATACAGGCTTTATTGCTCATCGTATGTATTTCTGTCGGATTATCGGCATCGTTATTAATTTTTCAAAACAGTTTGCTCTGATGGTACAGGAAATAATTATTGATGCATTATTAGCTGCCGTTGCAGGTATCGGATTTGGTTCTATTTCAAGGCCTCCATTGCGTGCATTTGTTTTTATAGCTCTTCTATCGGCTATTGGTCATGGTTTAAGATATTATTTAATGCATGGGCAAGGTTTAGATATTGCTACATCATCGTTTTGCGCATCAATGTGTATCGGGTTGTTCTCGTTGTGGTTTGGACGGATTTCGTTTTGTCCTATCACAGTATTGTATATTCCGGCACTGCTACCAATGATACCGGGAATGTATGCCTATAAATCGGTACTTGCGCTCTTAAAGTTTGTCCATAACCTGAAAAACCCTCAGTTATCTGATAAATATTTGTATGAAATGATGTCGAACAGTATGGTAACAGTAAGTACAGTTTTTTTGCTGGCGCTGGGTGCTACATTGTTTATATTTGTATTTCCACGTAAAGCATATTCTATGACACGTCGTTAATCTTTTTCTGTTTTAAGGGGTTGGTAACCACAATTGTGTGTGTCCGTTTTTCCCTTTTTTATCATTTCTTCTTTTAATCCACAACCGGCACAGTCTTCGCAGGCAGACTTTGGTTTGCTTTTTAGTTTTTTAAAGATTGCAACTATGCTGTAAACAAGTACAGATGCTAATATAATGTAAACCAATATTTCCTGAAACATAATAAAATAAAGTTTTGCTATCCAAGTAAACACTTTGTGTTGAATAAAGTTGCAAAGGTACCTTGATTTTAGGTGCTATTTAAAACGTTTATTAAAAAACTGGCTCATTATTGTTTATCAATGTACTTGCTATAACACAAAAATGTTCAATTGATAAAAAAATACTATTTTTTATCACAATCGTACGATTTTGGATAAACACAGCTGTAAATACAATGAAAAAGTGTTTTTTTTAGTGTTTTGTCGTCAATATTCAGAAATTTGTTTAAATTTGTGATGTAAAACAGTGTTGTCGAACATATTTTTTGTAATTTACGATGGCAAGAAGAGGTACTATAGAACTAAAACCACTCGAAGATGTATTGGGATTTTGGGATGCATTGACTCCTGATGAACGCCAGTATTTAAATCATAATTTTACTTTTCAGAATTTTAAAAAGGGCGAAATTATCCATTGCGAAGGCGATACGCCTACTCATATGATGGTTTTAGCCTCAGGCAAATTAAAAGTATACAAAGATGGAGTAGGTAGCCGTACTCAAATAATCAGAATGTTAAAACCCGGCGAAAATTTCAGTTACAGGGCTATTATTGCAAATGATGCCTACAATACTACTGTTTCGGCTTTCGAAGCATCCACCGTCTATCTTATCCGAAAAGATATTTTTATGTCGATACTCAGACATAATAATGCCGTATGCTTCCGTTTTTTAGAAGAATTATCCACCGATTTAGGTGCTTCAGACTCCAGAACAGTGAATCTGACACAAAAACATATTCGTGGCCGATTAGCCGAAGCTTTGTTGTTGTTGAAAAAGAATTACGGAATTGAAGCTGACGAAGCAACCATTAATATCCATTTATCGCGCGAAGATTTGGCCAACCTTTCGAATATGACCACTTCAAATGCCATACGTACGCTTTCTCAGTTTGTAAATGAGCATCTTATTGCTATGGATGGCCGGAAACTAAAATTAATTGATGAGGACAGGTTGTTGAAAATTAGTCGTTTGGGATAATTAATTTTTATTGGAATGTTTTATTGGAGAAATTAATTACTTTTACTCCTTAAACTGTTTACTCCGGCAATAATTGTATGAACCCAGTCCAAATTCACGAAACATTTAAATCAGTATTATCTTTCTTGAGCGATGGTAAAATTAATAATGCCATTGATAAATGCAGTTTGCTAACTGGTGAGCTACAGGAAGGAGAATATACGGACAGATTGAATGAACTGAAAGAAAACTACCAACTCTTATTGCGTTATTTTTTGGATGGTGTAACCGATCCTCAACGCAAACAGGTTTATAATAAAATAATAGCGCAAATTTTTACTCTTAATTGTGAGTTACGTGAAGAACTGATGTTGCGTAATTCATCAAATTATGAATATCTACAGAAAAGATATTTTCCTCATCGTTTGCGATTTTCAACAATAACCGGATTAAAGGATTCCTTGCTTTATTTTCATCAAATTGATGGTGAAATAACAAGTCAGGCCAGAATTACCTATGAGCAGTTGCTTGTTGATGTGTTTGCAATATTTTGGTTGTCAACTTATTATGGAAATTTTGAGCAGGATTTTTTCAAAACAATTATTGCAGATAATTATAATGGAAAATTAGAAGCATCAATGGCTGTTTCGGCGTTGACATTGAATTTGTGGCGCATGTTCGACGAGGAAAAGTTAATGCTTTTATTAGATTGTTGCTCGCATTCGAACATTGAGATAAAACAACGCGCATTGGTTGGATTGTGTTTTGTTTTGGCCAGATACAATCGGTTTATACCCTATTTTCCGATAATTAGAAATCGCCTGGTTTTGCTTGCCGATGATGAGCAAACGCTTACAAATTTTAAAAATATTCTTATTCAGATTATCGGAACAGTGGAGACTGATAAAATCAGCAAAAAACTCAGAGAGGAGATTTTGCCTGAGATTATGAAAGTGAGTCCATTAATTAAAGACAAACTGGATGCAGATCATTTGTTAAATTCTGAAGAGTGGGGGGAGGCAAACCCTGAATGGCAGGAGATGCTCGAAAAAAGTGGTGTACAGGATAAGATTAAGGAATTTACTGATTTACAGCAGGAAGGTGCCGATGTTTATATGGGCACATTTGCAATGCTTAAATCATTTCCGTTTTTCAACGAAACTTCGCATTGGTTTTTACCTTTTGATGCTTCGTACAGTGCCATATCGGGTTTATTCGATTCGTCGGAACACAATCTTCTCAGTGCATTTATATCGAACAATACACTTTGTAATTCAGATAAATACTCATTTTGTCTGAGCATTCTACAAATGCCTGAAATGCAACGAGCCAGCTTGAAACAATCGTTTAAAATGGAATCGGAGCAGCTGGCTGAAATGGCCAAAGACGAAGCCCTGATTACTCCGGGTAACTATGCCAAGCATATTTCAAAACAATACGTTCAGGACTTGTTCCGATTCTTTAAATTACATCCCAATAGTAAAGACTTTCCGGATATGTTTGCTTCTGCATTGTTTATGCATAAATCATATTTGTTCGATATTCTTACATCTGGAAGTGACCTGAAAAGTTATGTTGCCGAGTTTTATTTCTCGAAAAGTCAGTTTAACGAAGCAATTGAGTTGTTCAATGAACTAATTCAGGATAGTGAGCCATCGGCGGCACTTTTTCAAAAAATTGGCTATTGCTATCAACAGGTTTCCGATATTGATAAGGCCCTTGACGCATACAAAAAAGCAGATATCATACAACCCGACGCTATTTGGACAACTAAAAAAATTGCACTTTGTTATAAATTAAAAGGTGATTTTAAACAAGCGCTTGATTATTACAAACATGCACTTTTTTTACAACCCGGCAAGTTGAATATCCAAATGCAGATTGCTAATTGTTACCTTGAACTTCAGCAATACAAAACTGCTCTTGAGTTGTACACCGAATTGGAAAAAATCGACGAGAATAATATCCGGATTATGCGTTCTATTGCCTGGTGTGCTTTTTTATCGGGCAATATTGCTCAATCAAAATACTATTCGCAGCGAATTATTGAAGAAATGGCCGATAGCATTGATTATCTGCACGCCGCATACGTGGAATGGTTCGAGAACAATATTAAGGATACTGTAACATTGTTGAATAAAGCATTTCTGGCACAATCAAAAGATTTTGAAGCTTTCATAATGTCCATTCAAAACGAGTTGAGCCTCCTGAAAATAGCCGGTATTACTTTGCCCGATGTTCAATTGGTGTTTGATGGGCTGCGTTTGACAATTTGATGAATGCAGCTGATGTCGTTTTCAACTTCACCGAATTCTATCATTGCATTAAATATCCTGATTTTTGAATATTTCTGTAAATCATTTAAATGAATTTCTCCTTCAATTATTTGATTATCAGTAATTAAAAATTGTCGTTGGGTGCCAAAAATCAGCGGGTTAGAAGGAGTTACCCATTTTTTGCCATTCCACAATGCTATATTCGCATAGCTACTGTCAGTAAGATATCCGTTTTTGACAACAATAATATCGCTGCAGTTTTCTTTCTGTTGAAAAGCATTGTTTAGCTCTGTTCTTTCTGCCCTTTTGTAGGGTAATGAGTCTATATCGGACTCAACTAACTGAAAACTTTCAAAGTTTTTCCGTTCGTAAGGAAGGATAGATATTTCCTTGATATTATTATCGAAAACGATACGACACTTATAAATGCCCTCTTTTTTGAATAGTTTGAAAGCCGGAATTTCACTTAGCTGAAATGGTTTAAATCCAGGAAAATAGAGTTTAAATACCAGATTAATACGCATTTGGTGCAAATCCAGTCTGTAAAAAGCCCCGTTTTTGTATTTTATGGATTCAATAAAAAGGCACATATACTTTCTGTATTAGTTCATTGTATTCTGAAAGGCAGTTACTCTTAGCTGTAATACCGCCTCCGCTTTTAAAATAAAGTTTGTTGTTTATTTTTTCAACAAATCGAATCATTACAGCTGAATCCAGTTGTTGTCCATCGAACTTTCCGAAAATACCTGTGTAGAATCCTCTGTCGTACTGCTCGGCATGTTTGATTATTTCCATTGTTTTAGGTTTTGGAGCACCACTGATAGAGCCGGCAGGTAACAATTGCATGATAATATTTCCGAGTTTTTCTTTGTAGTTTTGAGCTAATTGTCCACTAATTTCGGAACTTACCTGCAATAATGCACCTTTGTTTGTTTCAATTCTGTCAATATATCTGTAACGGCTCACTTCTACATTCGTAGCAACCATACTCAGGTCGTTTCGTATTAAATCCACTATAGTTGCATGCTCTGCTTTTTCTTTTAAATCATTTAAAATAATTTCATCGGCAAAAGGCAAATTTGCATCTATTGTACCTTTCATCGGATTGGAACGAATAACACCGACTTTGTCGATAGTAATAAATGTTTCGGGCGACATTACAACAAATTTATTTTTTACCCATAATTTATAAGGTGCGTTGCTGTTGTCGAAAATTGTATCGAGAGTTAAATTTGTATCTATTTCTGATGGTTGTGTGAAGTTAACCAGAAAAGAATTTCCTTTCTGAATTTCAGATTTTATATAATCAAACTTGCTTTTATATATCTCGAAGTCTATTGCTTTAACTTTCCAATCCGGATTTTTACTTTTGGATAATAGCTCATTTTTTTTTGCGAATGATGTTCTTATGTAATCATCCTTTATTACATTATCAGGTATAACGTACCCTGAATCAGCATTGTAGTTGATTATAAAAATAAAAGGTTGGTCATTGCTGGCCAACTCATTTATTTTTGTTTGTATTTCGTTTTTGTTTAATAAAGGATAGGGAATCCCGTTCATTTTATAAACAATTCTATTTGGTTATGGATAATAATCGGCCGGTAGAAGGATCGACTGATATTTTTACATTCAACTGTTCCAGTACGGCTGCAGGTACTTGAATTAACGAGCCGAATTGTGGCATCAGAGTTTGGTATGTACAAAGTGGTTTTGAACCATCTGACAATAATACTTTAGTTGCTACCGGATTTACAGTATATAGTACATTTTGTTCGGTGTGTTTTCCCTGGCTTACCGATTGAGAAATCTGTTGTTCCGGATTAATGCTAATAAAATACGGATTGCCAGACAAGTCGTCTTTTTCAACAAGTCCTTTGTGAGCCGAAAAGCGAAAAACTATTTCATCACTCATGGGTTTTTCGGGTGATATTGTAATAATTTTTGTTTCGGTAGAAGTTACTGTACTGCCAATAAATAACTCTGTAAGTTCTTTTTCAGCTTTATTCAGACCATCAAGCATTAACTGAGTCGATTTTCCATCCGATGGTAAATGTTCAAGGTCACCTGTAAGTAACGATAAACGACTTTCGCGAATACGATATATCTGTTTAGCAGCACCTTCGGCTAGTTTTGCTACCGAACCTGCCAGCATATACTCTTCGCCCAACGGTAGAAGTGGCTGGTTAACAGCCTCTTTAGGTGCATGAAAATCAGTATTAGAAAAGCTGTTTTTTGTTGAAATCGGGCTTACATTGATACCGCAAAGTAATCCTTTGTTATTAACAGAAAGTAAATTCAGATTGCTTTTTTTATCCGGAGTCAGCTGAAAAGTACGTTTTGAATCGGGTAGGGCCTGTGTTGATATTTCGGCCGACACTATTCTATAGCGTACAGATTCATCGGTAATTATTTTATTTGTAGCCAGATAACGCTCAGAATATTGATAAAATATACCTGGCTTACTACTTGTCTTCTCAATTTTCAACAAAAGTACAAGTTCTGTTTTAGGTAAAGCATATACCAGTCCTGAAGCGTTACTACCAGAATTGGCTTGTTGTGAATAACCAAAAACTGTAAATTTCAGAACAGCTAAAATTAAAATTATTCGTTTCATAAAAAAGTAATTTAATTGAAATGAAAATTATTTCTTTTTACGTGCAGTAGTTTTTTTACCGAAACCTTTCTTTTTTTCGCCGGCATCGGGTTGAGCTGCTATCAATTCCTGGCATTTTTCAAATGTAAGTGTTGCTGCATCTGTACCCTTCGTTATTTTGTAATTGATTCCATTACAGGTAAAATAAGGACCAAATCTGCCATTAAGTACCTGAATTTCATTGTTCTCTCCAAACGTAGAAATTAGTCTGTTTTTTTCTTCCTCTTTTTTGGCCTCAATTATTTCAATAGCACGTACTTCACTCACTTCCATAGGGTCGTCAGTTTTGGGCAGCGAATAAAAAGCTCCATCGTGACGGATGTACGGGCCAAAACGGCCTATGGCTACAGTCATCACTTTTCCTTCGTATTCACCTACCTGACGTGGAAGTTTGAACAGTTCAAGTGCATCTTCTAATGTTATACTTTCAATTGATTGATCGCGACGTAATGATGCGAAAACCGGTTTCTCTTCTTCTTCGGAAGTACCTATTTGTGCCAAAGGACCAAATTTGCCAATTTTTACAGACAATTGTCTGCCCGAAACCGGATCAACCCCCAAAATACGTTCTCCAACCTGACGTTCAGAGTTTTTCATGGTATCTTCCACTATCGGGTGGAATTTTTTGTAGAACTTATCAATGGATTTTGTCCACTTAATCTTACCATCGGCAATATCATCAAATTCTTTTTCCACATCTGCTGTGAAATTATAACTTAAAATATCCGGAAAGTATTCGGTTAGGAAGTCGGTAACAACTATACCAATATCTGTAGGAAAAAGTTTTGATTTTTCGGCACCTGTATTTTCGCTTTTGGTAGTATCAGTAATTTTCGATGCTTTTAATTTCAAATAATTGAAATCGCGTTTCTCGGGTTGTCTATCACCTTTTTCTACATATAGCCTGTTTTGTATCGTCGAAATTGTAGGTGCGTATGTCGATGGTCGGCCAATTCCTAATTCTTCCAGTTTACGTACCAAACTTGCTTCGCTGTAACGTGGTGGTTTTTGCGTGTAGCGTTCCTGAGCAATTATTTCGTTATATGTCAGTTTTTCGCCCTGTTTCATAGCAGGTAGAAGTGAACTGTCGTCCGATTCGGTTTCATCGTCGGTCGACTCAAGATATACTTTTAAAAATCCATCGAAAACAATCACTTCGCCCATTGCCTGAAACATGTATTTGCTTCCGGATACAGATATCGAAATGGTAGTTTTTTCGAGTTCGGCATCGGTCATTTGCGATGCGATAGTACGCTTCCAAATCAAATCGTACAACTTTTTTTCCTGCGCAGTTCCTTCAACTGTATGAGCATTCATATAAGTTGGACGAATGGCCTCGTGAGCTTCCTGCGCTCCTTTGGTTTTGGTATTGAACTGGCGTGTATGTACATATTTATCGCCAGCCATGCTTATTATTTCAGCTTTCGAAGTATTTATAGCTAATGCTGAGAGGTTTACGGAATCGGTACGCATATAAGTAATTTTTCCCGATTCGTAAAGGCGTTGTGCCACCATCATGGTTTGCGAGACCGAAAAACCCAGCTTTCGGGCAGCTTCCTGTTGCAGTGTAGATGTTGTGAAAGGTGGAGCAGGCGATTTTTTTGCCGGTTTTGTACTTATGCTGTCTACTTCGAAATTGGCTGATTTGCAGTGTTCTAAAAATGCGATAGCTTCATTTTTATTATCAAACCTTTGCGATAATTCGGTTTTTAATTCAACGGGCTGTCCCGCTGCATTTTGAGTGCTAAATATTGCTGATATTTTGTACGAACTTTCGGCTACAAATTGATTAATCTCGCGTTCACGTTCCACAATTAAACGTACAGCAACTGATTGCACTCTACCGGCCGAAAGGGATGGGCGCACTTTGCGCCATAAAACCGGCGAAAGCTCAAATCCAACTATTCTGTCGAGCACTCTTCGCGCTTGTTGAGCATCCACTAAATGCAGGTCGATATTTCGGGGCGATTGTATTGCATTTAAAATAGCATCTTTTGTAATTTCATGAAATACAATACGTTTGGTGTTTTCAGGCTTGAGTTTTAATTCGTCATATAAATGCCAAGCAATGGCTTCTCCTTCGCGGTCCTCATCGGATGCAAGCCAAACTGTTTCGGCAGTCTTGGTTGCTTTTTTAAGCTCGCTAACTACTTTTTTCTTATCGGTCGATACAATGTATTCCGGGGCATAATTATTTTCAAAATTGATACCGATACCTTTTTCTGCCAAATCACGGATATGTCCGAAACTTGACATCACCTGATAATCGTTACCAAGAAATTTTTCTATTGTTTTGGCTTTGGCTGGAGACTCTACTATTACTAGGTTTTTCGACATATATCCTCTAAAATTAGGTAAGTGTTCTGAATTCAGTCTGCAAAATAACAAAAATTGAAAGGTACAAACCAAATTTTCAATGTATTATTTTCTTTTTTTATTGATTGACGATTACATTCTGACATATATATAATATGTTTCTGCCCGATTTTGTTTAGAATTGATAATATGCGCAACGTGCAGGTTGATGTTTTGAAACTACCGGATGAATGATGTATCTTTGTATTTATTTTCAATTTTAAGCCTCAATAATATGTTTCGAATTAGTGAAATCAGTCTCAAATTTGTATTGTTAAGCTTTGTCTACTTTGTATTTATAGCTTGTGGTAATAAATCGACCAATACTACTGACGAAGCCAGAGATAGCAGCTATATTAAAATTGATACTTCGATGGTAAAAGTCGAGAATCCCAAAATAACAGCATACAAATCATTTGTATTACAATTGGATAGCGTAGATAGTAAAAGTTTGCAATTGGCTGTTGATGAGTTTAAGCGTGTTGTTGCCGGACAATCGTTGGATTTGGGCGATTCGGCATATGTAGTGTTGCAGAATTTTGCAGATTCGCTTGAATACGAACTGAATATACAATTGCAAAACGACACTTTGACTGATTTCGAAGCGATATTACTGAATAAAAAACCAACCGGAGCATTATTAAAACTTGTCAATGAGTTGAAAATGTCAGGTTTCAGATTAAACGCTATAGAAGGAACGGTGTATATTGCTCTTGATAGAAAGTTTGTTTTATCACAAATATCAATGCATCTTACCGAACCAATGCAGCGCTATATTCAGCAAATTGATATCGAAAATAAAGAAGGATTTTTGAATGATGCATCTATCTGTATATCAGCGAATAAATATGTAGAAAGATTAATTTGGTACGAAAATTTTATTAAAGAAAACCCCTCTTTTCTTTTAATTGATAATTGTAAGAATTATAAAAAAGCCTATTTGACCTATTTTTTAACCGGTATTGATAATACACAACTATACGAGAATGAAGAAGAAATGAAATTAGCGCCTTATTTTGTGAAGGCATATAATTATGTAATTAAAGCATATCCCGATAGTGAATTAACTCAGTTGGTTACAGAATATAAAACTGCTATTGAACAAAAGAACAAATCGCTTGTTAATGAACTGATTAAGAAATACATCATTAAAGGTTGGATTTATTCGCAGAATACAACTCTGGAATAGATTTACGACAATATATAACCATGAATTCAACAAAGAATATAATAAAAGTATCATATCCGATTTTTCTAACCTTAGTTGCACAAAACCTGATAAATATTGTTGATACAGCTTTTTTAGGACGCGTTAGCGAAATTGCTTTGGGAGCATCGGCTATAGCCGGAGTATATTTTTTCGCGTTATACGTTGTTGGTTTTGGATTTAGTCAGGGAGCACAAATTTTAATTGGCCGCCGAAACGGAGAACAGAATTATAGCCAGGTAGGTCCCGTTTTTAACAATGGAATGATTTTTATTATTTTATTAGCCATTGCTTTTCTTATTTCGGGTATACTTATAAACCCGCTTATTATGCGGATAATGGTTAGTTCTGAGCTGATTTACTCGGCGGCAATGGAATACCTTAACTGGCGGGTTTTCGGTTTTGTCTTTGGGTTTGTAAATGCTATGTTCAGGGCTTTTTATGTAGGTATTACTAAAACAAAGGTGCTCACTTTCTCAGCTGTTCTTACTACTTTAACCAATGTTTTGTTGGATTATTTGTTGATTTTCGGACATTGGGGATTCCCTGAGATGGGAATTGCAGGTGCTGCGTTAGCATCTGTCATTGCTGAAGCAGTAGCTACTTTGTATGTTGTTTTGTATACACTTAGAAACAAGGCAATTTCCAAATACAATTTGTTTAAGTATTTTAAATTCGAATTTGAGTCTGTAAAACAGATTCTTAGCTTGTCTGTGTTTATAATGTTTCAGTTTTTTATTTCCATTTCTACCTGGTTTTTATTCTTTTTATTTATTGAAAGGATGGGTGAGAGGCCTTTGGCAGTGAGCAATATCGGACGTAGTATGTATATCTTGCTAATGATACCTGCCCAAGCTCTTTCAACTACTACCGGAACATTGGTTAGTAATTTAATAGGTGCCGGAAAATCGGATTCTGTGATTAGTACCACGCACCGAATAATGTTATTATCTGTCGTATTTGTATTGCCATTTCTGATTATAACCTATTATTTCCCTTCCTTTTTTGCCCATATTTATTCTGAAGATGCCGGTTTAATTGCTGCAGCACTTCCCGTAATTCAGGTTGTTGCATTTGCTGTAGGCTTTTTTTCAATTGGGAATATTATAGTGAATGCAGTATCGGGAACCGGAAATACGAAAACAGCGTTTGTGATTGAGGTTGTAACACTGGTATTCTATGTAGGATATGTTTATTACACTTCAATTATTGCACCTCAACCGGTACATATCGTGTGGATGTCTGAATTCGTTTATTGGACAATTATAGCTCTTCTAGGATATTTTTATCTTAGAAGTCGTAAATGGCGTTTCAAAACAATTTAAATTCAGTATTTTTGACAAGTAATCAGTAGAAATTATGGCTAAAACGAAAACGGTTTATGTTTGTCAGCAATGTGGAGCTGATTCGCCCAAATGGATAGGTAAATGTCCCTCATGTGGTGAATGGAATACTTACGTTGAAGAAGTAATCAGCCGTGATTCATCAAACAAATCAATTGCAGGTGGCCTGATTACAACTAAACAAAAGCCTGTAAAGCTCCACGAAGTTGAAACAACTGAAGAAATTCGAATTGATACTTCGAACAATGAACTGAACCGTGTTTTAGGTGGAGGCCTTGTGCATGGATCGCTGATTTTAATTGGTGGTGAGCCCGGTATTGGAAAATCAACTCTGGTTTTGCAGGTAGTTTTACATCTGAAAGGCAAACGTACCCTTTATGTTTCGGGTGAGGAAAGTGTAAAACAATTGAAATTACGTGCAGAGAGAATAAGCTACGATAATCCTGATTGTTATTTTGTAAGCGAAACATCGCTCGAACAAACATTTATTCATATTCAAAATATTCATCCCGATGTGGTGATTGTGGATTCAATCCAAACCATTGCAACTGAAACTGTAGAGTCTTCGCCCGGCTCGGTATCGCAGGTAAGGGAATGTGCAGCTCAATTATTACGCTATTGCAAAACAACGGGTATTCCTGTAATAATAATCGGACATATAAACAAAGAGGGAAGTATTGCCGGGCCAAAAGTACTTGAACACATTGTGGATACTGTTTTGCAATTTGAAGGTGACCAGCATTATATGTACCGAATACTGCGAAGTATTAAAAACCGCTTTGGAAGTACCTCCGAACTGGGTATTTTTGAAATGCAACAAAGTGGTCTTCGCGAAGTGTCAAACCCCTCAGAACTACTTATGTCGCACGGAAATAATGGTCTGAGTGGTATAGCAATAGCATCGGCGGTTGAAGGAGCACGTCCGTTTCTCATCGAAACACAAGCATTGGTAAGTTCAGCAGCCTACGGCACTCCACAGCGTTCATGTACAGGTTTCGATTTACGACGATTGAATATGCTTCTTGCCGTGCTCGAAAAAAGAGCAGGTTTTAAGCTTGGACAGAAAGATGTGTTTTTAAATATTGCCGGTGGATTAAAAATCAGCGATCCGGCTATTGATTTGGCAGTGATTACGGCTATTCTATCGTCGAATGTGGATATACCGGTTGATAAAAAAGTTTGTATTGCAGGCGAAGTGGGTCTTTCAGGTGAAATCAGGCCAATCAACCGACTTGAGCAACGTATTAAAGAAGCTGAGAAACTTGGATTTGAAAAAATGATTATTCCTGATTATAATTTAGATACTTTAAGTATTGGTAATACCAAAATGCAAATTTTACCGGTATCCAAAGTTGAAGAAGCTTTCAGAATACTATTTAAAGGCTAATATTGCGCTTCTTAAATTGCGTTAAAATTGAACTTTAAACATTCAAATAACTAAAAAATACGTCGTTCGGATAGTTTAATCTGTCAAAAAAATTATCTTTGCAGCGTTTTAATAACTAAATACATGATTTTAACTTTCATTGTTTCCGCTATCCTATTAGTAATTGGTATTTTAATACTCGGTTTCCGCATTTTTTTTATAAAAGGAGGCGAATTTCCTAACATTCATATTGGTGGCAATAAAGGGCTAAAAAAGCAGGGCGTACCATGTGCTACTACTCAGGACAGAGATGCTCAAAGTAAAAAATATACCAACTTAAAGTTGTACCAAGAAGTAACTAAATTATAATTATTTATAAATCAATCAAATGAAGAATCTTTCGCTAATTTTTAATGGCATTTTAGCCGTTGCAGTTATTGCCTTGTTTATTATTGTATTCTCAAATAAAGGTGAAAGTCAGGGTGGAGTAGTAAAGGCATTTTCAAAAGATAGTGTAAAAGCCGGGAAATTACCTATCGCTTATATCAATGTGGATTCTTTGTTGTCGAACTATCAGTTTGCTAAAGATGCAAACGAATCGTTAATCAAAAAACAAGAAGATTCTCGTTTGAACATTAACACAAAAGCCCGTCAGTTACAGGTTGAAATGGGTGAGTTTCAACGTAAGTTGGAGGCTAACGCGTTTTTAAGTCGTGAGCGCGCAGAACAGGAACAGGCACGCTTGGTGCGTCGTCAACAGGAATTGCAGGAGCTGGATGGTAAACTTAGCCAACAGATAATGGAAGTTCAGCAAAAAATGAGCGAACAGTTGCGCGATACAATAAATGCCTTTTTAAAGGAATATAACAAAGATAAAAAATACGAGATAATCATAAGTAATACTGCCAGCGACAATATTCTTTATGCTGATAAGGCTTATGACATTACAGAAGATGTTACAAAACTGCTCAACGAGCGCTTTAAATCAAAAAAATAACTGAAAAACTCCCCGAAAGGCCGCTTAAGCGGCCTTTTTTTATGCCTTAAAGGCTTGTCGAAAGTTACAACCTTCATTCCATCTGCTACAACCGTAAGCTGTATTCCCTTTTAAAATAGTTCCTTTTTTGCACACAGGGCAAATTTGTCCAACTATGGCATCGCTATTGGTTTTCAGGTTCTTGTTTTCACTTTTTACGTTGAACACTATTTGTCGAACCATTTCCTTTAGCTCGTCTAAAAATACCGAAGCCTGATACTCTCCTTTTTCAATTTGACGGAGTTTTTTCTCCCAAATACCCGTTAGCTCTGCTGATTTTATAAGTTCTTCGCTGATAGTTTGTACCAGTTCCACACCTGTTGGGGTAGCAATAAGGTTTTTACGTTCTTTCCGAATGTAATCCCGTTTGAAGAGCGTTTCAATAATTGCAGCTCGTGTTGATGGTCTTCCAATTCCGTTTTCCTTCATTACATCTCTGAGTTCATCGTTGTCAATGAGTTTACCGGCTGTTTCCATTGCTCTCAGCAAAGTAGCTTCGGTATATGGTTTTGGGGGACTGGTCCACTTTTCGCCTAATAGAGGTTCGTGCTGTCCGCTTTCACCTTTTTCAAACAAAGGCAGAGTTTTTTCATCTTCTTCGTTTTCGTCAGTTTCCACTTTTGTTTTTTCAAAAACAATTCGCCATCCCGGTTCCAGTATTTGTTTCCCGTTAACTTTAAACTCAAGTTTAGCTGCTTCACCGGTAATAGTTGTCGATGAAATTTTACATTCGGGGTAGAAGTTGGCAATAAACCGGCGTGCCACCAAATCAAAAACTTTTTTCTCCTGCTCACTTAATGCAGTAGGAGTGATACCTGTAGGTATAATTGCGTGGTGGTCTGTTACTTTTGCATTGTCAAATACCTTTTTCGATTTAGGAATTTTTGAGTCAGTAATTGGTTTGGTTAATTGTTCATACTCTTTCAAACCTTTAAGAATGGTTGGTATTTTGGGGTAAATATCATCGCTTAGAAATGTTGTATCTACTCTCGGATAAGTTGTTATCTTTTTTTCGTAGAGGCTTTGGATTAATTTGAGTGTTTCGTCGGCCGAGAAGGCAAATTTCTTGTTGCATTCTACCTGCAACGACGTTAAATCGAATAACTTGGGTGCCGATTCTGTCCCTTTTTTGGTTAAAACATCGGTAATTGTAAAATCAGATGTCTTGATTTGTTCGAGTAGAGAATTTCCTTCATCTACACTTGTAAAACGACCTTTAGAACATGAAAATACGGTATTACGGTAATTGGTTTTTAACTCCCAATATTGTTCAGGGATAAAGTTTTCAATTTCTAACTGACGGTTTACTATCAATGCCAAAGTAGGTGTTTGTACTCTTCCTATTGATAATACCTGCCTGTTTTTACCGTATTTAAGCGTATAAAGTCTGGTAGCGTTCATGCCTAAGAGCCAATCGCCAATAGCACGACTTAGCCCGGCTTCGTATAGATTTTTATATTCCTGTTGGTCTTTTAAATTTTTAAATCCCTCACGTATAGCTTCGTCTGTCAGGGAGGAAATCCACAGGCGTTTCACCGGACATTTACATAATGATTTTTGCAATACCCACCGCTGAATCAGTTCACCTTCCTGGCCGGCATCACCACAGTTTACAACTTCATCAGCGGTTGAAATTAATTGTTCAATTACTTTAAATTGTTTTTGTATTCCACTATCGTTCATTACTTTGATTCCAAATCTGGCAGGTATCATTGGTAATAAACTCAGCGCCCATGGTTTCCAGTCGGGAGTATATTCATGCGGTTCTAATAAACCACATAAATGCCCGAATGTCCAGGTTACCTGATATCCGTTACCCTCAAAATAACCGTCCTTTTTGGTTTTAGCACCTAAAATTCCGGCAATATCACGTGCAACACTTGGTTTTTCAGCAATACAAACTATCATATCTTTGTGTGTCAGTTAGTTGGAATGATTCACTCAATTCCGTTTCATCTCATTGCAAAATTAATTAAAAAACTCAATGATCACGAAGTTTAATTTTTATCATTTATATAGTTTCCATCAGTGAAAAAGCGTTATTATTAAGCAAAGAATATAATTTTTAGAATCAGTTGTCGTTTTTTTAGTGTATCTTTGTATGTATTCGTAAAATGAATAATTGTACGACGTAATTGTCTGAATAGTAGTTAATTATATTTATCGTAAATGAGTAAATCTTTTGCATTTAGTATCGCATTGCTGTTGATTATTGCAAGTAACAGCCTTTATTCTCAGAAATTTGGAATCGAAGCAGGTTATGTTCAGCACGAACGTTATGGAGATCAGTTTAAAACCACTTATTTCAACGGGGCTAAACTTGGTTTGAATGTGGAATTTGGCTTGAAAAATAATTTTAGTTTGTTAAGCGGAGCGCTCTACTCTGTGGTTTACTCAAGCAATACTCAGAATTATACGGTATCTGATTCTGTAAATTACAAAACATTCAACCATACAATTGAAGTTCCTTTGCACTTACAATACACATTACCTGTATCAAAAAATCTAAAGTTTTTTGCTTTCGCAGGTCCAAAATTGAATTTTGGTTTAGCACAACCTCAAAAAGTAACAGTTGTATTATCAGGCGACCACGTATTGCCGACAATTCCGGATAATATGAAACCATTTATGCGCACTGAATCAGAATCTTACAGCGATAATGATTTATATGTAAAATCCATAATCAGCCGAATAAATTTACAAATGTCAGTAGGTGGTGGTGTGCAGTTTAAAAATTATCAGCTGAGGAGTGGTTATGATTTTGGCATCCATAGCATTAATAAAGTGGATTCTGGTAGCATGTTACGTCAGCGTGGTTGGTATGTTTCATTGGTATATAAATTCTAAATCAGATTTTTAACTGTGATGATTATCAGTGAACTATATTCATTGTTTTGCAAGCACCCGATTATTTCAATCGATAGTCGAAATTGTCCGAAAGAGAGTATTTTCTTTGCTTTGAAAGGTGATAATTTTAACGCAAATGCTTTTGCTGCATCGGCACTCCAAAATGGTGCTGCTTATGCGGTAATTGATGAGGAAGAATATGCGTTCAGCGATAGATATATACTTGTAGATGATGCTCTTACGTGTTTACAGGATTTGGCCCGTTATCACAGAGATACATTAGGAACAACAGTAATTGGCATTACCGGTACAAACGGAAAAACTACTACCAAAGAGCTTATAGCTGCAGTTTTAAGTCAAAAATTTAATATCCACTTTACGAAGGGTAATTTAAATAACCACATTGGGGTACCATTAACTTTATTACAACTGACAAGTGAACATGAACTTGCGGTAATTGAAATGGGGGCTAACCATCAGGGTGAAATAAAAATGCTTACCGAAATAGCACATCCTGATTTCGGAATAATTACCAATGTAGGAAAAGCGCATCTTGAAGGATTTGGTTCGTTTGAGGGGGTTATGAAAACCAAAGCAGAGTTATACGATTACATTTTAGCTAACGGGAAAAGTATTTTTATTAATAATGATAACGGGTTTTTGAAGGAAATGGCTTCAAAGGCTGGTTTTCAAAATAGCGAAAGATTAATTAGTTATAGTCTCAATAATCATTCAAACTATGTAAACGGAAGCATAATTTCATGCTCACCTTTTCTGGAGTTGAATTGTAAACTGAAAACAGAAAATTCAATTGATATTAAATCCAATTTAATAGGGGCTTACAATGCCGAAAATGTGTTGGCAGCTGCAACAATTGGTTTTTATTTTGGTTTATCGGCCGAAATGATTAAAACTGGTATTGAAAAATATATACCTCAGAATAATCGTTCGCAACTGACTGTTACAGAATTAAATAAGCTGGTTGTTGATGCATATAATGCAAATCCAACGAGCATGAAGGCAGCCGTTATGAACTTTGCTCAAATGCAGGTTACGAATAAAATGCTGATTTTAGGTGATATGCTAGAATTAGGCGAGCAATCGGCTGATGAACATCAGTCTATTGTAAATTTGCTGACCGAAAATAAGTTGAAAAACGTAATACTTGTTGGTAAACAGTTCTCAATGACTCAAAACAATTTTGAGTGTTTCAATGTGGTTGACGAACTTATTAACTATCTGTCAGATAAAAAAATAGCCGATTATTATATTTTAATAAAAGGTTCGAGGGGAATAAAACTTGAAAAAGTAATTACCTATTTGTAAACTTGTAGAAGGATTGTTGAAAATAAATGAAATCACGGGAAGTTATTAAACTCAAAGTGAGGGCATTTAACAAACAATTATGTTAGATATGAATAAAAAAATTATTATCATTTTTTCGGGACTGATTATAGTTATCCTGGCATTGATTATTTCAGTATTTTATCTGATAAATCGGACCAAAGAAAAAGAAAAAGAAATTGCAGAGGTTGTTGAAATGATGACTTTTGAAAAGCAACAGGTTGAACGCGAATTCCAGGATATGGCATCGGAGTTTGATGGCTATACTTCCAATATAAAAAATGATTCGCTGATTAAATTGCTTGATAATCAAAAAATTAAGATGCGGCAGTTGTTAGAGGAGTTACGCGTTACAAAAGCTACTAATGCAAAGCGAATTAGTGAACTGAAGAATGAGTTAGCGTCTGTTCGCAAATTGTTGGTGCATTATGTAAATCAGATAGATTCATTGAATGCCGAGAACAAAGTACTACGTACTGAAAATAGTGAGGTAAAACGGAAATACTCTGAAGCATCGGAAACGGTTGATAAACTTTCAAAAGAAAAAGAAAACCTGAGCGATGTGGTGACAAGAGCTTCGAAACTGGAAGTATCCGGATTTAGTTTTACGCCATTAAATAGTCGGAATAAAAAAACAAACTGGTTTACACAAACTGCTAATCTGCAGTTTAATTTTACAGTAAACAAAAATATAACTGCTCAACCCGGAAATAAAACAATTTATCTGCGACTTACACGTCCTGACGATGAGGTGTTGACAAAATCTGGTTCAGGAGTTTTTAAATTTGAAAATAAAAACATTGCTTATTCCATTAAAAAGGAGTTTGACTATACAGGCGAAGCACACAATGATGTAATGTACTGGAAAGTAGAAGAGGTACTTCAAGCAGGTACTTACAGAGCCGAATTCTTTTGCGACGGAAACATGGTAGGCAGTTTTAGTTTTGTGATAAAGAAATAATACAACATTTGAAGAATAGTATACAATGAAACATCTTTTAATTAAAGCAGTACTCGTTTTTTTAGTTCCTGTTGCGCTGTTCAGTTGCAAAGAAGATCCTTACGCAGAGTGGAAAATACTGAATGAAAACAAGTATGCTGAAGAATTGGTAAGAATATCAAACGATAGCTCCTACAAAGTATCTTCATCTGGTTTGTGTTATAAAATTATTTATCCCGGTAATATGAAAAAGCCTAATAAGAACTCGTATGTTGTTGTTAAGTATTCAGGTACACTTATTACCGGCGAAGTTTTTGATTCAGGTACTTATAAATATTATTTATCGAGTGCAGTAGCCGGGTGGCAGGAAGCAATCACTAAAATCAGGGTTGGAGGTAGAATGAAAATATTTTTTCCACATACTCTCGGATATGGTGAAGATGGTTCCGGAACAATTCCCCCTTATTCAATGTTATATTTCGATATAGAACTATTAGAGGCATCTTACTAGATAATATGAAAACGCTTACTACCCATTTGCTATTACTTTTTTGCCTGGTAGTGAATGCACAGGTTTACGACGTTAAAACTGTACCAAATCCTATTTCAAATGGTAGCTTTGTAAGCAACCCTGATAATATTTTAAGTTCAGAGACTGTAAATCAGTTAAATGGTCAATTATCAGAGCTTAAACGGACTAATTCCAGCGAAATTTCTATTGTCGTTCTCAATTCAATTGGCGACAACGATATCAAATCGTTTGCTACCGAGCTGTTTAATAATTGGGGTATCGGTACGAAAAGCAATGACAATGGTCTTCTGGTGCTTTTTGTTTTGGATCAACGCAAAGTAACTTTCGAAGTTGGATATGGATTGGAGGGTGTGTTACCCGATGCAATCTGTAAGCGTATTCAAACCAAAGATATGATACCTTCATTTAAGTCGGGCGATTATAATACCGGCTTTCTGAATGCCACAAACAGCATAATTTCCAGAGTAAAAGGTGAGACTTTTGTGGAGCCTAAAGTTGTGATTCCCTGGTCCGAAATAATACCTATAGCATTGGGTATCTATATTCTGATAATGGTTCTGGCCCTGGTTTGGTTAAATGGTGCTGTTACCAGGATACGTAAAAACCCTAAGTACAGTACAAATTTCATGCGATATAAAGCGCTTAAAACTGAAAAAGCGTCTATATTATTGTTAATAGCTATAGGTATACCCATTGTATTACTTTTAGCAATGATTCTGTTTAAAGCGCCATCCTATCTGATGCTTTTATTATTGCCTGTTCCATTGGCGACATTGCCTGCCCATGTGTATGGAAGGTTAAAAATGCGTACTATCCGACGCGAACCAGTCCCATGTGGCGAATGTGGTGCCATGATGCATTTATTAAGCGAAAAACAGGAAGATGCTCACCTTAAATTATCGCAACAGTTTGAAGAACAGTTACATGCAGTAGACTATGATGTATTTGTGTGTGATAGTTGTAAAAACGAAACGATTTATACTTACGATAAACCAAGCGCTTATACAAATTGTCCCAAATGTAATACAAAAGCTTTTATCCTAAAAAGCAAAAAAACTATCATTGCTCCAACACATCTAAGTTCGGGAACCGAACGAGTAACTTATCATTGTAAATTTTGTGGTTATGAGGAAAACCATAACAACAATTTACCCCGACTACAAAATAATAATGATGGAGCTTTTGTGAAAGGTGTTGTAATTGGAAGTATATTAAATAGTGGAAGAGGCGGCTTTGGCGGTGGAGGTGGATTCAGTGGTGGTAGCTTTGGAGGTGGTTCATCCGGCGGTGGAGGTGCCACAAGTGGTTGGTAATTAATTTATTATTTAATCTAATCAAAAAACGTTATAAATCAAAACAGTATGAGTAAGAATACAATTATTTTAATTTCGATAGCTGCACTTTTAGTGCTGGGTGTTTTTTGGGGTGTTGGAAAGTACAATGGCCTGGTTACCAAAGATGAAGCGGTAAGCGGACAGTGGGCAAATGTTGAAAATCAATATCAACGTCGTGCCGATTTAATTCCAAATCTGGTAGCTACTGTAAAAGGTTATGCAAAACATGAAAGTGAAACACTCGAAGGTGTTATTGCTGCACGATCAAAAGCCACACAAATTACAGTTGATCCTGATAATTTAACACCTGAAAAATTAAAAGAATATCAGGCAGCACAGGGACAATTAAGCTCAGCATTAGGCAAACTTCTGATGATAACTGAGAACTACCCTGACCTGAAAGCGAATCAGAACTTTATGGAATTACAGGCTCAGTTAGAAGGTACTGAAAACCGCATAACAACAGAACGTGGCCGTTTTAATGAAATGTGTATCGAATTCAACTCTTCTATCCGTCGTTTTCCAACCAGTTTGGTGGCTTCGTTGGCAGGTTTAGAGAAAAAAGCATATTTCGAAGCTGAACAAGGAAGTGAGAAAGCACCTGAAGTAGAATTCTAAAAAAAGACATATATGTCGGATAAAGATACTTATCAGGCAAACCCTGAGAGATACAATCAAAAAATGGAGTACAACAGATGTGGTAAAAGCGGATTGCTTTTACCACGTTTGTCTTTAGGTCTTTGGCATAATTTTGGTGATGTTGACGACCAAAAGGAAGCGCTTAATATGTTGAAATATGCATTTGATAACGGAATAACCCATTTTGATTTGGCAAATAATTATGGTACTCCATTTGGAAGTGCAGAAAAAAACTTTGGTAAGATGCTGAGAAAGCATTTCTCAGAGTATCGTGACGAAATGGTAATAAGCACTAAAGCCGGACATTTGATGTGGCCCGGTCCTTATGGTGATGGTGGTTCCCGAAAGTATCTGATATCCAGTCTGGACCAGAGTTTGAGTAGAATGAAACTTGATTATGTGGATATTTTTTATTCGCACCGCTATGATGCGAATACGCCAATTGAGGAAACGATGGGAGCGCTTTCGGATATGGTAAAACAAGGAAAGGCACTATATGTAGGGATTTCTAAATATCCGGAAGACAAGGCTTTAGAAGCCTATAAACTGCTAAAAGAAAATGGAACACCTTGTTTAATTCATCAGGGAAGATATAGTATTTTTTCACGTGATATTGAGACCGACACACTACCTGCATTAGAAGAAAATGGAGTTGGATTTATTGGTTTTTCACCACTTGCACAGGGTTTGTTGAGTGATAAATATCTGAATGGTATACCTGAAAATTCCAGGGCTGGTCAGGCACATGGTTTTTTAAAAAAGGAACAGGTGTCTGATGAAATGATAAATCGTGTCAGGAAGTTAAATGATATAGCTCAAAGAAGAGGACAGTCGCTTGCTCAAATGGCAGTGGCCTGGTGCTTTCATAAACCTGAGGTTACTTCTGTAATTATTGGTGCAAGTTCGACCATGCAATTGAAAGATAATATAGATGCACTTAAGAATACAACATTTACTGATAGTGAACTGTGGGAAATTGGCGAAGTATAATATTATCGATATCATTAGTGATGATTTCGGGATGTATCGAAAATGTTACATCGCCCATACCTGCTATGCCGGTAAATTTCCGAATTGACCTTACAGGGAAATATAATTACCTCAAAAACAGCTCTAATCAGTTTGCAGTGATTGAGAAAGCTGTATTAACCGACGACAGAATCGGGTATGCCGGCTTGCTTGTTTACTCAGGAATTACTTTGGACGACTATGGAAATAGTGTGTATTATGTGTTTGATATGGCTTGTACAAACGAAGTTAGTAAGAATGCGAAAGTATATCCTGTTTCAGATGAAATAGGAAAGGTTAAGTGTTCAAAATGTGGCTCTGTTTTTGATGTTAGTTTAGGATTAGGGCATCCGGTATCTGGTCCGGCTAAAGATATTTTACGAAAATACAAAGTAAGGATTACTGATAATTACCTCTATATTTATCGTTGAAACCCCGGAATAAACCCGAAAAAGCAATTATAATTATATATATAGGATATATTACTGCCAAAGCAAATGCTGTTTTGGCAGTTGCTTTATGTGAATATATTTCAGACGTGTTTTTTATAAAATACAAATCGGCAATGAATTTTAGTAAAAATATTATCAGAAGAAAATATAAATAGCTTACCGTGACAAAAGACATTATACTCAAAACCATCAGATAAATTTGTATTGTCAACACAATCAGGGCTGTAGCTATAGTGTCAAAATCTGTATAATAGGTTGATTTTGAAGTCCATCTCTTCCGTTGGTTAAAAAACTCACTTAAATTGTTACACGATTTGGTTTTCACCATGGCATCGACCGATTTCAGAAATCCGATTTTTTTACCTAATTTTTTATATCGATGTAATAGAAAAACATCATCACCTGATTTTATGTTTGAGTGCAGATATTTATAGTTACTTAACCAGTCTGATTTTAGAAACATTAAATTCGCTCCATTGCACATGATTGCTTTATTATAAGCAGCCATAGCTGCGCCTGATGAAATAAGTGTTTGGAATTCTGCTATTTGTACTTGGTTAAAGAAGGTGTTAGTATGTTCAAACTCAACCGGACCAATAACCAATGAATAGTTTTCATTTTGCTGGAAGCTACTCATTGTTTCTAACCATCGGGTAGGGTGGAGGCAATCGGCATCAGTGGTAATTATTTTTTCGTTGCTGGCATTTTCGATGCCCAGTTTAAGAGCCGCTTTTTTTCCATGCTCAGTTGAGTTTAATACTTTACAATGTGGATGTTTTTTTGAAAATTCAGATAATACATTCAGGGTATTATCTGTTGAGTTATCGTTAACGAAAATAATTTCATAATTCGTATACGATTGATTCATAAGCGAATGAAAAAGCGCGGATAAATTATCTGCTTCATTTTTGCATGCGATAACTACAGAGATAGTATCATTTACTGCATTGTTAACTTTATAAAATGCTGTTCTTTTCCATCCACTTACATAGGTGATAATTAGTATCAGGTAAACAACTATCAGAATAATTCCTATTATAACCACCACTAATATAAATAATTTAAACCAAGATAAATACCCAAGCTTCCATCCTGCGAGTTGAAAGCTTTACCAACATCTGCCGAAACAACAAAGTTTTCATTCCAACCAATTTTTATGCCAATACCCGCAGAGTTATGTAATTTCCCTTTTTCGAAATTGCCCAAAAGTAATGATTCCTTCTCTTGAATACTCAATTGATTTGAAACAGATATTGGTTTAAGTATAATTCCGGAATCGAAAAAAACATTTGCTCCAATGTAAAACTGCTGCTTAAATGCGCTGAATTTCAATAATTTATATCTTAATTCAAGGTTGACAAATGCAATATCGTTGCCAACAACCCTGTTGCGCATTACCCCGCGTACAGTAGTTTGTCCACCTATGCCCTGAAAGGTTGATGCACTTAAGTAACTCGAAACTAACAATGGCTGTGCATAAAAAGGTATATCAGATTTACTAAATGTAGCATGGTAATACACTCTATAGGCAAAATTCAATTCATTCAATAAATTAAAATACTGCCTGTGTACAATTGCTAACTTACTGTGTGAAAAATTACCGCTACCTGCTATGGCTGTTTGCAAAATAGCTTCTGTCCAGACACCATTTGTAGGGTTGGCAAGTCTGTTACGTGTATCGTATTTTAAACCAAGTTTCAGATAATGGATAACACCGCCATTTGCTTCTTCTGAACTAATCAGATTATTCTCGAGATAACGTTGATATAAGTTACCACCCTGCACAGGCTTTAAGTTCAGTTTATTAATATTTACTGTGTCGGTTTTTATATTGTAAAATAAATATCCACCTATCCAGCCAAATCCATTTTCGTTGAATTTTCCCTGAAAATCAGCCTTTATTCTGAAAAGTTTACGATCGTATTTATAAAACTGTCTGTTTATTTGCTCATAATCAGATTTATACTCGGACTGGTATCCGTTGAAGCCATAAAAATCCATCATCTGATCAGTCATGTAAGTGATATCTAAAGTCGAACGTACATGTTTTAAAAGTTTATCCGAATCATATGTAATGCGGTTAATACCGCTGCCTTTTGAGAAACGAGACCATTCAAGGTACAGTGAATGATTGTACTTGCTATAATCACTTTTCTTGTTGTATTGATACAAATTTATGGCTGCTCCATACTGGTAGCCTAAATCAGAATCATATGAAATAGCCGGAATAGCGCCAAAACTATATTTATATGTATTGTTCTGAGCCAGAATAACCGATGGAAGTAATAAAATTATTATGTAAATCTGATTTTTGAACATAATTTTGATATTTCCGTCAAAGATATTGAAATATAGATAAAAAAGGGCAAACTCCGAAAAGAAGTTTGCCCTTTTGCCTTTATTGTTATTTCTTAGTTTGTTCCTTTACAGCTACTACAAATTCCTGTATATGAAATCTCAACATTTTGAATTTCAAAACCTTCAATGTTTGGAAGTTCAAAATACTGTGTTTTTAAATCGAAAATATCATGTACTTTGCCGCATGATTTGCAAATAAAATGAGCATGATCTTTAATGTCAGCATCATAACGTGCATTTTTTTCATCGATGTTTAATTGTAAAACAGCACCTTTTTCAACAAATAAATTTAATGTATTATAAATTGTTGTTTTTGAAAGTGTTGGCATTTGCGGACTTAAAGTTGAATAAATCTCGTCAATGGTCGGATGCGTTCTGTGAGTCATTAAATAATCCATAACAGCAGTGCGCTGAACCGATGGCTTGATGTTGAATTTCTGTAAATACTGGTGAACCTGGATGTAATTGTTCATAATATGATAGTAAAATTGTTATTGTTCCAATTTTATAATTTAATGTTGAATTTCATATTTATAATAAATACAAAGATATATTAAAAACACAAACTAAACGAATTTTACAGATGTTTTGAATGTTAAATTATAACATGCTTCAATATAATTAACATATGTTCAGAATGAAATTAATATTTTGATATAAAAAAAACTGTCAACAAATAAATGTCAACAGTTTTTTTATACTAAGAAAATGTATTACAATACACCAATTTCAGTCAATACATTGTTAGTTGCACGAACGGCAGCAGCACTTTTATTGAACAGAGCAGTTTCTTCTTCGTTCAATTTATAATCGATAATTTCTTCTAAACCATTTTTACCGATTACACAAGGTACGCCTATACAAATGTCGTTTTGTCCGTATTCTCCTTCAAGTGAAACACAGCAAGGAATAATTTTTTTCTGGTCGTGAATAATTGAATCTACTAAATAAGCAGCAGCCGCGCCGGGAGCGTACCATGCTGATGTGCCTAAAAGTCCTGTTAAAGTTGCACCTCCTACCATAGTGTCGGCTACAACTTTGCTTAATTCTTCAGCTGAAAGAATATCACTCACCGGACGACCTTTATAAGAAGCAAAGCGGGTTAAAGGAATCATTGTAGTATCGCCGTGACCTCCAATTACCATACCTTCAATTTCGTTTGGATTTGCATTTAAGGCTTTGCTTAAATAGCATTTAAAACGTGAGCTGTCCAATGCGCCTCCCATACCAATTACTTTGTTTTTTGGTAATCCTGTAGCTTTCAACGCTAAATATGTCATAGTATCCATAGGATTACTAACAACTACGATAATAGCTTCTGGAGAATGTTTCAAAACATTTTCGGCTACAGTTTTTACAATTCCGGCATTCACGCCAATAAGCTCTTCGCGGGTCATACCCGGTTTACGTGGAATACCAGATGTAATCACTACTACATCCGAACCAGCAGTTTGAGCATAATCGTTAGTGCATCCTACAAGGTTTGAATCAAATCCTAATAATGTAGCAGTTTGCATCATATCAAGGGCTTTTCCTTCAGAAATGCCTTCTTTCACATCAAGCATTACAATTTGATCGGCCACTTTGTTGAATGCAAGTACATTAGCACAGGTTGCGCCCACATTACCGGCGCCTACAACGGTTACTTTTGACATAATTGTTTATTTTAAATTAATTTGTTTTGTTGACAATATTATTATATATGCAAAGATAAAAAACTTTTGCTAATAATTAAAGAAATATTTCTTTAATTTAGCTGTATTGAACCAATAATTTTTTTTCTACATTTGTTTTTAATCTTTTAGTAAAAAAAGTTGCAAATGTTTGATAAAAAGAAAGTAAATAATATCGGATTATCACCTTTTGATTTAGTGTTCAGAGGAACTAAGAAAATAGAAAAGGAGATACTTAAAGCTGTTCAATATTCTTCGGATTCCATATATGAATATGAAATTACAAACTCCGAGGAATTAAATGGGCTAAATACGTCTAAAAATTCAGGTTGGTTAAACGTTTATGGAATCGACAATTCGAAATTAATGGAGCTGATTTCGGATGTTTTTTCAATAAATAATTTGTTGCTTTCGGATGTAATGAATCCATCTATTCGTCCGCGTTATCAGGAAGTTGAAAACAATTTATTTATCAATGTAAAACTTTTTTCGAAAGATGGTGATGGAATTGACAATTTAAGTATTATCATTTCAAAGCATATCCTTTTTACATTTCAGGAAAAACCGGGTAATTATTTTGAACCTATCAGAGAGCGCTTAAGAGCACCAAAAAGTAAAATGCGAAAATCAGGACCTGATTATCTGGCATTTGCTTTACTCGATGTGGTTATTGATACCTATATTTTTCATATAAATGAGTTGGGAGAACGTATAGAAGATGTTGATCAGATAAGTATTGAGGAATATTCAAAAGATATACCCGAAAAAATACTGGCACTTAAACGAGAACTAAATATAATTCGTAAAGTGATTAAACCCACGCGCGAATTGCTTCACTCGCTTGCTAAAATGGATACTGATTTGATTCATTCATCAAACAGAATTCACTTTAAGGAGCTTGTTGATAATATAAACGAGGCAAATGATTTAATTGATAATTACCGTGAAATGCTTTATGATATGCTGAATATGTATCATACAAATATGAGCAGTCGGCTAAATGATATAATGCGGTTGTTAACTATTATTTCGGTAATATTTATCCCAATAACCTTTATAGCAGGTATTTATGGTACTAATTTTGATTTTTTGCCTGAATTGCATTTTAAATGGGGTTATTTTGCTATGTTGGGAGCAATGTCCATTATTTCGGGTGGTATGATTTGGTATTTCAAGCGTCGAAAATGGTTTTAAGAAAAAAACCGGAATAAATTAAACTTTGTTCCGGTTTTTTCTTTAGAGAGTTTTCAGTTCTTTATCAAAGTACGCTATCGTTTTTATCAATCCTTCTTCTAATTCGATTTTGGGCTTCCATCCGTTTAATAGTTCGCCTGCTCGCTTAATATCGGGCTGTCTTTGTTTAGGATCATCCGATGGTAGTGGTTCGAAGACAAGTTTTGAACTACTTCCTGTTAAATCAATTACTTTCTGAGCCAATTCTAACATGGTAAATTCGTTGGGGTTACCTACATTTACCGGTCCGGTAACACTATCGTCGGTGTTCATAAGGCGAATCATACCTTCTACTAAATCGTCGACATACTGAAAACTACGGGTTTGTTGTCCATCGCCAAAAATGGTAATATCTTGTCCACGTAATGCCTGAACAATGAAATTAGAGACCACTCTGCCATCGTCAGGGTTCATTCGGGGTCCGTATGTGTTGAAAATGCGGATAATTTTTATGCGAACATCGTTTTGTCTGTGATAGTCCATAAAAAGAGTTTCTGCGCATCTTTTTCCTTCATCGTAGCAGGAGCGTATGCCTATGGGGTTTACATTTCCCCAATACTCCTCTTGCTGAGGGTGTACATGCGGATCACCATACACTTCGCTTGTAGAGGCCTGCAGGATTTTTGCTTTAACACGTTTTGCTAAACCAAGCATATTTATAGCACCCATAACCGATGTTTTTACTGTTTTTATCGGGTTGTACTGATAGTGTACAGGCGAAGCCGGGCAGGCAAGGTTGTAAATTTGATCAACTTCGGCCATATAAGGTGTAATAACATCGTGTCGTACAAATTCAAAATACGGATGTTGTAGATTGTGTTCTATGTTTTTCCGACGACCAGTAAAAAAATTGTCGAGGCAAATTACTTCATGCCCATCGGCTAACAGTCTGTCGCCAAGGTGTGAACCAATAAATCCGGCTCCGCCAGTAATTAAAATTCTACTCATAATATGATTGAATATTTGTTTTCGTTGAATATTGATGAAACAAAGTTACTAAATAATACATCAAAATTAAGCTCTTTTAGCTCGTTCCCAATTGACACTTTGTGATTTTTTTATGAATCTTCCAAAACCCATAAACACCGCATAATTCATTATGAAGAAATAATAGGGAATAAATAGTACTTTCACTTTTAGTTTTTTATTTTCAAGTACCCATCCCAAAAGTGCTGAAACATAGAAAATTAATTGTAGCACAAAAATAGTAAAATAGAAACCTGATAATGGAATAAGAATTGCATTCAGGATTAACAAAGCTACTAAAGCCAGTGGTGTAATGGTCCAGCGTAAAACCCTGTGTGAAATATACTGAAAAGATAAAATACCATATTTGAAGA